>Ga0209363_1001413_pt1 | contig 11462 bp, 10 predicted proteins | sample WorMetexBAHAMAS3_FD_187385 | JGI IMG/M metagenome (GOLD analysis project Ga0209363, IMG submission 187385) | Marine gutless worms symbiont microbial communities from Max Planck institute for Marine Microbiology, Germany - Inanidrilus exumae... | ecosystem: Host-associated > Annelida > Digestive... | reverse complement strand
TACGTTGACTGCATTGCTTCAAAAGTTCAGTCACATGTAAGTCATATGACAAACTCTGTTGCAAGACGACACCAAGTGACTTAACATGATCAACTAATGCAACTCCATCAACGGAAGGCACAAAATTGAACCGTAGCGGGCAAGGCCGCCGAAATACAATCTCCTTAGTCTTACTTCGGTTAATAATCATTTTATTATCTGTGGCCCATCGCTGTATATTATCAAACTCTGTTGCTAGATCAATATCACAGTACTGTGGAACAAGAAGATCAATATCATCAGCATATTTACTGAGAATATTTGTTGGAGATAAGGACGTTGTGAACATCAAATTGACGTCCCGTTCACGTGCTAGCTTCTCTGTTGAAAGTAAGACTGTAAGCCAAACTGACATAGGTCGACAACTGGTATGCTTATCGCCGAAGGAATATACGAGTATATGGCACGTTATGGTACAAGCAAATGCAATAACAGTCCACGTGGTGTTATGAGAGGAATAAAGTATGTTCAGATAGTTAACGAAAGCCGCCGAAATTCGTCTAGAGGATGTAAAGATGACAGCTCTATTGCCAGCAATACTGTAATATTACTATCGGCTTCTAGGCTCTCGTAATGTTATAAACTGAACGATATTTAGTGTATGCCGTAGAGTTTCTACTGTAGAATTTTCTGTTGTTGTGAAACGCACTTTTGGATATGAAAATGAAAAGTATTTTGCTGCCACCCTTTGGCTACAAAAGCCGAAGCTTCTTTGTTCTTCCTTCATTTTAATTTATCTAAGAAAAAAAGATAATGTTATCTTTGACCTCAAGTTACTGCTTATTGATATAAGTACGTAAACAGCGTTCCGCGTGGTTTAGAGTTTATTATTTTAAAAAGGCTTCTGTTACTTTAAAGTGTGTTATACTGATGCTGATTTACTACAATACGACCCGTTGTTCCTGATATGTTTTCCTGGATGGGCAGCTTCTGTCCTCCTTCTGTTCTTCTGGAATTTCTGTCTCCGGGCCAGTGCTCAAATCATCTGGATGTTTTTAGGGGCCGAAAGCCCGAAACAGTACGGTAACATAACGAGCTCAGAGCGTGAGCCTATGATGATTGTATAGGCCTATTGGACCCGGTTCTGGACAGCATTTAAGGGCCCACAAAAAGAACAAAAAAGGCAGGACCCCTTTGGGTCTGCAAAATTCGAGCACTGATCCGGGAGCTTATGTTCGGCTAATGACAGTTCTGGTCCATATCACGCTGTGTTGTTTTAGATACGTAGATCTATGGGAGTTCATGCCACGACTTTTATTTATTTGCACGCTTCCGGTTAATAATAATGTTACTCAGCTGTCGCGTGGGTAGCGCAGTCGAGCTAATAACGACGTCGTATCGCCGGCCGGTCGGCCAGCGTCGGTCGTGGCGGTGACAAACGGCTGAGTCGACCGGGTGCAATGTGTTACAGCGGCGACGGCACAAGCGCCTATCGACGGCGCCGTCAATAGCGAAGTTGCGATACACGACGGCCAAGACGTTTGACGAAGACGGTCGCGCGGCGTGGCGGCAGCAGTCCGGGTCCCCGGGTCACGCCGACGACGAGCAGGACGTCGGCTGCGGCGCCGTCTGGCAGTCTCAGGAGCGACCGCGACGTTGCGGCGACTGCGACTGCGCCAGATGTCGCAGTCGTCGGACACCGATAGGCAACGACTCTGGTACGACGTCTGCACCGTACATCACCGAGCAACCGTCGTACTAACACATCACACCTCACCTTCAGCATCTCCCCTCCTGCTAGAATGCTATAAACTCATGTCAATATTCGGCCTAAATCCGGCACAGAACCTGACAAAAAAACTCCAAGGTTGGATTCAGCCGGTTCGATGAGGATCGAGCCAACACAAAGTTTCTTGAGGTGCCGGTATTTCGGGTGCAAGTATAAACGATTTGTTTCGTGAGAACGCAAAGCGATAATAGCCAAACACACTTTAAATGCCTTGAAGTCGCTCAACTCTTTCAGGTTCTAGAAAGTCGAGACTGGTGCGTTCGAGAAATATGCGGCATTTTAGACATGCAGTGAAAATGTAACAGCATTCGGAAGCGTTCTCTGCTCACACGAATTAATGCCTCTGGTATGAACGTTCAGGCAATCGTACCCAGCAGTCTTTCATTTGGAACATGTAGATTTGACAGTGTCGATTTCCATTGTCTAACAAACCGAGACAGATATTTCAAATACACTGTACTGCTGTTCAGAAAGGGAAGAGTAACAGCTGTTATTAAGTTACTCGAGCAAATGAAGCGGCGTTTTGTATGAACGTATGAACAAGTGCGTGCGTGTATGTGTGTGTGTATGTGTGTGTGTGTGTTAGAGAGATTTAAAGTGGTAATTTTGTCACGAAAAAATGTGGTTTTTACCTCGCGACGCTATGCTAGCGCGGTATATGCTGTCATCGTGTGTGTGTGTGTCCGTTTGTCCGTCTGTCTGTCACAAGTTGGAGTTCTACTAAGTGGGGTAGGTTACAATCAACGACTTTTGACCTATGTCTCGCTATATCTCAGAAACGGTGCAAGATAGGAATATAGAAAGGTCAGGTCACGTAAAACATTAAAATTTTGGTGAGCACCAACCATATCTCTGGAACGGTTCGAGCTAGAGTGATCAAATTTTGTATACAGGTAGACTATATCATATCCTATCTTAAGGATGACAGACCACCCCCAAAGGGGCGTGGTCAGTGTCACGTAACCCATTTTTCAATTTAGACGCCCACAATCATATCTCCGGAACGGCTGAAGCGACAGTCACCACATTTTGTATGCAGGTAGTATATATCAAGTGCTTAATTTTCGATGACAGACTACTCCCTAATGGGCGTGGTCAGGGTCACGTACCCGTTTTTTAAAAATTTTGTCCCAATTATATCTTTTGAATTGTTGAAGCTAGATACTTCAAATTTCGTGTACTGATTGGTACATAATGTAGACACCATAATTATATTACCCCCGACAAAGGATTTGTGATATGTCACGTGACCTCCTTACAGTTTGGGAGACTAGTTATAATAACTCGTCAACGGTGCAAGATAGAGACATAGTTACAATAGAACGCTAATAGGAAATCATATTTTGGCCTAACGGATGGCACCATTGCCAGTGCCTTGAATGACCTTGAAGGTCACTTTTGCTGTTTGAAACCTTTTTAACTCCCATATCTCGTGAAACATTGCACGAATTTACTAACATAGCGCGTCGCGCGGTCCCTCTGCAGTAGCAGAGCTTCTTGTGTAATCGTAATGTAAAGCTTCGCTGATGCAGTCACATGCTGTTGTCATTTTACACTAACGCTGGCTGTCAACATTTACATAGTGGAAATGACTCAATAAATTACAAAAATACATTACTGAACTCTTTTCAAAAACATTTCCAACAAGTACAAACGCTACGAGAAGGCGCAGTATCTGTAAGATGAGACTTAACAGTATATATACTATGACCTGTAACATTGACCTATCGTTGTTTGAACAAAATATATAGAGATATATAATTAATAGGATGCAATTAAGGAGAGGTACTGTACTGCTTTTGAACTAGATACAATTATTAGTTTCCAAACGGACAGACTGACAGTGACAGAAGTGAAAAGCAGACAAAGCAGATGTTTTGTAGCATGGGATAACTTCCAATCCTATCTTGAGTGACCTTGAACAGACATTCAAGGTCATCCAAAAGACATTGGCAGTAGCGATAACTAAGCGCTACTATACTACTACTGCTTTCTGTTTTACCGCGCGATGCTATGCGAGTGCGGCATATGCAGTTCTCGGGTGTGTGTATGTCTGTCCGTCTGTCACAAGTCGGATTTCTACAAAAATGGCTAAACCTATGATCACAAAAACAACGCCATACGATAGCACACGGACTCTAGTTTAGTTTTCTGATGCCAAACAATCGGCGAAATTCCAACGCGGTCACCTTCAATGGGGACGCCAGAGGTGGGGTAAGTTAAAACGGCGATTTTCGACCAATATATCACTATATATCTCAGAAACGGTGCAAGATGGGGACATAGTTACTATAACACGCTAATGAGAAATCCTGTGTGCTCTATCGATTGATGCTATTTCCAGTGACCTTGAGTGACCCTAACTACCCCAAACCACCCCATTTTAGACATTTTGTATCGCCTTTTATATCTTCGTATACGAATTTTAAGTCTCTATCTCTACTCTCTATAGTGACTGGAGATAGAGACTTAAAATTTAGTATGTAGGTTAACGGTAGCAAGTGCTATCCCACGGATGGCAAACCGTCCCCGAGAAGGGCGTGGTTAGGTCACGTGAACCATTTTAAATTTTGGTGGGCACCAACCATATGAGTTATCACGTCGATCGTCTCAGATGCTGTCAACTTAGGTGGACGGTCAGTGTGATGAACTAGTGACCGTCGATATCGTTTAACTGGCGTCGACAGACTTAATGCCTCTTCACATCGCCATGACTAAACTGCGTGGCACAGTGGTAGAACGCAGGTCTTTGACCGACGAACTTTCCCTGTCCCACGCTCGACCTGCAGCTGACGGGTGACCACTTATGTGGGTAAGCCGTCCGCTATAGGCCAGCCGACTAGCTAGGCCAACTCAGCCTTTCATCCTTTCGAGGTCGATAAATTGAGCAGTGTCCAACTTTATCGGATGTGTGCTGGTCGCGCCGTCTGTTGAGTGTTCACTTGTTACGTCTGTTTTCTCCTTCATTTCATTTTCGTTGTCTTTCGCTATCTTTGTCGGCGTTATAGGCAACAGTAAAATCGTTTACGATAAATTAGCCCTGCGCTGTACGTCACTGACGGTAGACTTTTAAGAACTGACGTTTCTGTCAACTTCAAAGTCACGTGACACAAAAACTAGGCCGAATATTAAAAAATCAGGCCCGATCAAGTTTGGTTATTCTGCCCTAGTTTAAGAATCCGTGGTCAGTTGCCAGCTCCCTTGTAAATGGCGGAGGACATAGCTTTTGAAGATGGCCGGATTTCCAACTTTGAAGGGCTCGTGAGTTGTGACATTGACCTTGACCGTGGATCGAGTCATACTGCAGTCTGCTTACCGTCATGCATCACTCATCGACCTCTCCTACACGCCGAATTTCATTGAAATCGAAGAAACTTTTTGTGAACGGACGTAAGTATGTACGGGCGGATGGACATTTGAGACCGGCTTTATTAGGTCGACTCTGTCGAAGAGTTGACCTAATAAAAAAGGCAAAAGGTAAAGGCTTCACATACTCGTTAGCGAGGTCGGTCCCGGAGCTGATCCCGGTGTACAGGCAGTCATCCACCCGGCGGTAGGCTGCCATTACTTTCCGCCAGGCTGCGATTACCTTCCCAGCCGCAGAGCATCATCGCCCTTTGGCTGGTACTCATTTTTCCGTCCCACGGAGGGTAGAAGGCTGAGTCGACCTGGGTAGACTCAGCTTAAGTGACTCGACCTGGTTTACGATAAGCCTACATATATTGCTGAATGGTACGTATAGTGGTTTAGAAATTGACGTTTTGTGTAGCTTCGATATAACTCTTTTTACCAGTGTCTCAGTTCCTTACAAAGTTTCGAAAATTTCTGCAGCACTTGTATGAAACACAATCCAAAATAAATTCATAATGTTCACGCTTTAATTGCACAACACAAATCCAAGGCTCAACAAAATATTAGTTAATTTTACTTCACAGTTCACCGTTATCATCGTACTGTCATAACACAAAAAAGCGTTGAAAACAAACCAGATTCGTATATCTACAGTTGTGTACTATCGCACCAGAAATGCAAAGACATAATAAATATTGAATAATTTATAGCACACATAATTGGAGCATTGAGTTTTCCAGCTTAACATATTTGCATGCAAGACGCTCTTAGTTGCTCAAAATTTGTGACCAATTACAGTTCTTGAAATGATTTAGACATAATTCGTCATCATCATTATAATTAGGCCTAACTCCGCCGCTTCTGAAAGAGTACTCTGTTTTACCGGCGTTTGTTTATCTGTCTGCCTGTTAGGAGGATAAATCAAACATTTATGGATGGACTTTCTTTAAATTTGAGGAACGCTAGATTATGGGCTAGAGAAATGTTGATTAAATACGAGGTTCGCACCTGCTGGTCGTCGATAACAACACTGTGGTGGAGGTATGCGCTCTATCGAGTGCGCTCTAGTTGTTTCTGTTATTGTTTTATTTTTATTATTTTTGCTCACCAGCACAAAGCCGCAGGCGTGAAAATTGAAGATAAGCAAATAAAAAATGGTTGCAGCGACGCTTTCACTCGGTGACCATAGTGTGATGGAAGGAGACCGCATTTCCCCTTTGGAGAGCTATAATTGGAAAAGGAATGTTGTTTCCCTGGTGTCCTGTGTGATCATTGTGATGCGCCTGTCAGCTCAATGGTCATGTCGTGCCGTGTACCAGCTGTCTCCATGGCAAATGGGTAGAAGATGTGAGTACTGGCTAGTTTGGCATTACTATTATTATTATTATTATTGTCAGTTGTAGTAGTAGTAGCTGTGCGTGGTGGTGGTGGTAGTGGTGGTGGTAGTAGTAATTTCGTTTATTACTGTGGCACTGAACAAACACTTTACGGACTAATAGGCCTGTTTTTATCACTTCGTGCGGACTATAATGCATTTCATAGCAACGCAAAATGCACGTAGCAATATATTATAACGACACTGCACGCTGGGTGTTCCAGATGAAGTATAGTGTTAAACGACAATTACAGACAGTAATTGCTGCTATCGGAATAGACAACGAATAAGTCTATATATAACACCAACATTAACGTGACGATAACAGTGTGTAGATCAAATCTATTGGTTATGCGAAATGCCAGTCAACAATCATTAATGTTGAACGGTCCACTAGCCGTATAAATACATCTGAATGCGCCGTAATTACAACAGACACGATAAACTATCCTATACGTATAGGGCCTACTGAATAAGCTTACATGAGCATCGGTTGAAAATATGATGCTGTGCAAAACAAAATCTTTGAGCTCTAAAAGTATATTCATGAGCGTAATTTGAGATGTAATAAAGTATAAACATGTCTTCCATAACAATGTTACAGACTTGGGGTAAAATATCAGAGTCCTCCCAGACTCCCGAAAAGTTTATAGTGCGGTACTAATTTTTGTTTCCAACGTCTGAGCCAGCATTGATCTGAAGCTGGAGTGTTACAGGCGGTATAAACAACCTGCTGTTGACTTGTCAACCGCACAACATTGATCACCACTCTTCACCGGTAAAAACTCCATAATCAGACATCATTTTCCTCTCATCTAACAAATGAATAGAATTGACACTGCATATACCACACCCGCGTGCTCGGTAACAAATAACTGCCAGCCTGTGCCTTCTTATTCGTTAGTAAATAAATTCCAGCTATTATTAAAACTTCCGACTTACTAGAAAGGTTAGCAATAACAGAAATGACCTTCAAGGATACAATAGGTTATATTCAATAAGCCATATTTAGCTGTATATTAAATTAATAGCCTGAGATATTGCCCACTTGTTTTGTATACTTGACCGCCGTTGACTTAGAACTGTCGTCCACAACAGTTACAATTATAGGCCATATACAATTTTCTACTGGCTAGTTAGGACATCCTAGCTAATATGTGTTACATTTTTCGACGTATAGATTTAAGAAAGTTTTCAGGTGGCTTAAATGACCTTCAAAATTATTCGAGGTTATTGAGAATCGCGCGGTTCGATAGAACATATTAAACATATTAGTATTACATTGTAACTACTGTATGTCTCTAGCTTGTGCCTTTTCCAAAAAAGAACAAAGAACTTGTGCATGAATATCAGTCGTTTTAATCAAATTCGTATGTGACATTATGCTATATTTTTCGATATGTTGGCCTTGGAGAGATTTTCAGTAGCCACAATGACCTTAAAGGTCGTCCAAAGTCATCAATAATATCACTGTTAGATAGATATCACACATGACTTCTTATTGGCGTACCAGAGTGACTATACGTCCATATCTTGTATGGTTTCCGAGGTATAGCTAGACATTGGTCAAAATCGGAAGTATTTCTTACCCAACATGGATTGGCGCCACTGTTGAGGGTAACGCCGTTGGGATTTCAACAAAATCGTTGGCATTGGAAAACCAGAAAATCACAGGTACCATCCAGCGTTGACGGTTGGTGATTGGTTCAACAATTTCGATACGATACACGAGCAGGCTGGATGAACAGACATACAGACCAACGGAAAGACACCTCGCCACGGCATATTTCGTGCTGCAATAAAATCTCTGGAAAATAAAAAAAGTGTAATCTGTATAGCTACACACGGTGTGACATCGACATAAATATTTTAAAGTAGAAAAATATCGATTTCTAAGTAACAATAAACGTTTATAGGCTATTAGCAGGTTCGCTGCAACACAGTAAGCCATATAGATGTGTATTACATATGCACAACAGTTAACAGTGAACGCACCATTTAACACATAAATTATATCAATATCGCTACAAATCAGTGACTTTGAATATGTCATTATCATCTAACGTCTATTCAAAATCCATAAATTGAATAAATATAACTGTCAAGTTTTAACGTAAACATTCATTGCAGCTAATGAAATATACACTGCACCTGGAAAAACCGACCCCATGCGTGAAGGGAAAAAAGTCGAGTTTTGACTGTCACCGAATCGAAGAGACAATATTGTCAGCATTGAAGAATTTCAGCAAACATTAAAAATTATTGGTGAGATTAATGAATGAATCAAAAAAACTCAATTTTCAATACCTCCAAAGAGATGTTCTACATTGTTCAACAGTATTCTACAACAATTTTATTTGATTCGGTTTAGTTATTTTACTGTGTAACGCATGGGGCCATTATTTTCTAGACGCAATGCAGATAAACACAGACTCGTCATATAACCCTGATGAATTGTCAAGTGTGTTCAGTGCTTTGGGTGTAATCGATGTACAGTCCAATGTGCAATGATTTTGCTTTCTTAAACATACAATAATTAAACATTCTGGACCTAAAACAGAAATAAGAGTACTTTAAAAATAAAATTCTTTCAATTAAACATGTCGAGAAGTAAAAAACAATTGTGCAAATAATTTCAAATTCAACATGATAATTCTATTGTACACAATATGGTCCAGTCACATTTATTGTACAACGACAAAATCTGCAAATAATGGACTCTGTAGACATCTCTGCTAGGTGATTTAACAGTATTCCTATCACTACTGCCACAGACATATATCTACATCTCAAACTCATTCCATTCCGACGTAACGCTATCGCAATGTTGTAAATCACTGACTTCTGGTCGATAAATTGTCGCTAGTCGTGTAGAGAGAAGGCTGGAAGAAAGACGTGATTTGACTCGGTGGCGGAAATACGTCGACATCATCGTCGCTACTCGCCGTAGATCATTTCCTGCACGCTGTCAACGTACTTCCTGGCCAGCTGCAGAATCTCTCTGACGTCATGTTGCTCCGCCATCTCTGCAACAGTCGCATCGTATCAACTCGCTTCACTAAACTGCACGACAGCACGTGCGAGTCGGCACCGAGTGCTCTTATGCTTCAGACGCCGCGTGTTTCGGACTTTCACGCTTTTTCCATCAAAATTTGCAGACTTAAGTCTGTTTCGGTATTTTAAAAACAGCTAATATAGGTCTACTTCGGCAATCAGCCGCATTTGCAGAATAATACAAGATTTTCCAGCTCAAAAGCGCGCAGAAAACCACATGTAATGTCAATATCGACAATATCAAATCACAAACCGCTGACAATGACAACGGAAATCATTAGTCATGGCGATCAAGTATTAAAGTTGCAATGTTTGATGGCCATTGTATTAAACCATCAGCTCAGTATTAACGACCGTTTTTTTCGGATGTACTTAGATTACCCGGTTCTCTTTCACTTTTTCGTCCACTTGCACCAGAAGACGACCTTTGAGGAATACGCGACACAGGTATTTACAGGTCGGATGTCATACCTGTCGGCCTACCGACTGCGTCAAAGCGCATCGCATTGACCCCAATCACGGACAAAATCACCATCGCAGCGTCCCATATCTCTGCAACTGTAGCACCTGTTGTGTAACTATGATATACACTCGTTCATTTAGGTTTCATATTTTTTTCCAACCATAAACGCCGACTTTTATTTTAAAAAGCTCAGCTACCGCATGGGGGACCGCGCGACGCGCTATGTTAGTAAATTCGTGCTATGTTTTACGAGGTATGGGAGTTAAAAGAACTTCAAACAGCGAAAGTGACCTTCAATGTCATTCAAGGGCATTGGCAATGGTGCCATTCGATAGGCCACGTACGATTTCCTATTAGTCTTCCATTGCAACTATGTCTCTATATTGCACCGTTTCCGAGATATTATCACTTATTTCCCAAAATCACGTGACTCTGAACACACCCCTTTTGGGAGTAATATATCACACATTCACTCGTACTCCTCTGTATAAACCAGTAAACGAAATTTGAAGTGCCTAGCTTCACCAATTACAAAGATATGATTGAGGCAAAATTTAAAAAAAGACGGGTCACGTGACTCTAACAAAACCTATCGACAGAGACTGACTGACCGTTAAAGAAGCGAATAATGTCGGTGAAATCCATGTTGTTGTCGATGATGATTTCACGGTAGTTCTCGACGAGAGCGAGTGCTATGAACAGGACCAGGTGCGCTGAGCTCACGTGCTGAGCGACCCAGATCGTCTCCCACACCGTAAATACATCTTCATATACCAGCTCTGTCGACAGCCAAACAAACTCGCCATTAAAATACCACCTACTCATTCACTTACTTACTTACCCACAAACGTGGATTCCAATAACATGGTTTTACATCTTACTGTTTCCGTCGAATTTTTATATATTCAACTTTATTCACCATTTCTGGTAGAGAAGAAAAAACAACAGGAAAATCCACATGCACACACACACACACATACACACACGGAACATCTCACAATAATACACAAAAGAACACAACATTACACAAATATGCCTAAATACTTATAGTACTATTGATAACTAAGACAGTGTTAGATTTTGCATTCCACATGAGCGGTAGCCTTATCACCAAATAGCACACACAATGTATTACTTGACATCTGATATCGCTGAAAAAACATGTGTTGTTTACATTTTACTGCTTCAGAAACGGAAGAGAAATAAAAAAATACCATGCAGTGATGACCTGAAAACTGGTCTCTTGTTGAAAAGATTTTTCTGAAGCAACTATGTAAGGCATAGTCTAACGACTTAGTATGAGCGTTTTGCCACACTTCTGTAATTTTAGGCGATTACTTTCGCCAGGCTAAATGTTAGCCGACATTTTCGCCAGTTGAACTTGAAGAGACAACAAAAAGTTGGCTAAGTCGGGCCCAAAGTAAGTCCGCTGAGAAAAAATAAGTTAAATT
>Ga0209363_1001412_pt1 | contig 11465 bp, 10 predicted proteins | sample WorMetexBAHAMAS3_FD_187385 | JGI IMG/M metagenome (GOLD analysis project Ga0209363, IMG submission 187385) | Marine gutless worms symbiont microbial communities from Max Planck institute for Marine Microbiology, Germany - Inanidrilus exumae... | ecosystem: Host-associated > Annelida > Digestive... | reverse complement strand
GCAGTCATTCTCAATTAAATTCTAGCTTCGACAAATTCGTCAGTTTCTTATCCAGCAAAAATATTGTGTATGTTATTGCAATTATCAACTTGTGCCGATGAATTAGAATCCTGGCGGTGCTATAAACCAAACTTTTGTGTTGGAAATGTTGTCAAGTCACTATGCCACCAGCCAATGAGCCGAACTGCACTGCATATACATGAATGTGTCTGTTGTCAGACGACGGTGACAAGTGCGGGTACTGGTCAGAAGAAGGCTGTTGTGCAGAAGGCACGCAGTGAAACTGAGGATAGTGAATCTAGTGAGTCTGATGATCGACACAAGGCCAAGCCGGTGACAACTGATAGAAAATCTATGGGAAAAGTGCTTATTTTCATCATGCTTGTAAACGTAGTAGTTTTGCGATTATAAAGTTGTAATACGTTCTTGTGCATATCTAACTGTGGTATATCTCATTATGAGTGGAGTGAGACATTAAACCCTCCACACTGACTTTGCTGCCATCTATTTACAACGTTGAAGACATGCCATGGAGCAGTGTGCTTTGGTACTGGTCAAAGGGTCAGTTGTGTACTGTGTTTGGGGTGCTAACAGCGGGCCTCGTGGAAGGAATGATAGCTTGTTGATGGGTGTATGTCTGGCATTACATTCTGGCCAACTGGTTTGAATCATATTAGTAGATCACATTCAGGTTCATCGATGTATTGTGTGATGTCTGGATATAGTGAACATGGAAAACATGGCAAGTATGATGTGCGAAATTATATTTATGTATGCAGTATGTGTTGGGCATTGGAGACTGGAGAGTGGTGTCCAAGCCATCAGCAGTCACTTGGTGAATTAAGAAAGGATCCGGTCAGTGGGCAATTAACTTAAGCAATTTGATACTGTTGGGTGCTTGGGTGATGATCCGTGCTGTAAAGAAAACTGCTGTAGTTATTCACATAGATTATCTTCTGGGCAGTCTATCCAGACCCTGAGTGGCTGTGCCAAAGAATTGATTGCTGATGTAGCTTAAATGGTGTTTGTCTATGACTGCAGCAGACAGCTGCAGCTGCTCCATCGCTGCGCAGCTCCAAGAGAACGGCTGTCGCCGACAGTGATGATGAAGATGACAAAGACTGGGGTAAGACGAGCGCCAAGCGTCGTCGCAGTTCCACAAAACCACACCGCGTCAGTATCTCTCGACTCATGGATACTTTAACTGCTTGCTATCTTACATTTTGTACACAATGGTGTGGTGGGTCAATGTTGAAGTGGCTTGACTACTGGCAAGGGTGTGCCGACATGCCGTGCCTCAGTCACAGCAGTCAGTGTATGAAGAGAGGATGAAGTCCAGTGAGCAGTGTTTGTGGCTGACATCATGAGCACTGTCCAACTGCTCTTTGGGCTGCATTAAACTATCGTGTTTTTATAGCAGTAGTTAGTGTATTCTGATCATAGAACATGCCCTGTTGTTCTGTCATTTTAAATTACTTTTACTATGTGTCAGCACAGTTGATTCCAGTTTTTTGTTTGGACTAATCTGCACGTTATAAATTCGTTTTATATTTGCATTTGTAAACAACTGCCTATTAGCCACATCCAACAGAAAGCAGAAAATCGTCCTGGTGTAGATATGTATGCTTGCGTGGTGGCTCAGCGGTAGGACATTGGACTTGCGATTTACAGGTCGCAGGTTCAATTCCCTGCCAGTGGCTTTCACGTAACAGGTCAACTCAGCCTTGCATCTCTCCGGGGTTGCTAAATCGAGTACCTGCTTTGGCTGCGGGTAAAGGCGGGATTCTCACCAATGCTGGGTGGCAGGTAACACTGTGTGATCCCATATGGCATGTGAGTTTCCTGTAGTGGTGAAGAGCTAAGTCGATGCTAAACTGCTATACACTGTTTACTTTACTTACCTCTGAGTAAGTTGATTCTAGCATATAATGGTTGGTGTACATGAGTTGATGTGTTACCACTGGTGTTTGTCAGTCCTTCAATGTATCAACATTGGAGTTTGGGCAGGCCAGACCCCCAAACTCCAGGTGTCCATCTGGTCTGACTCAAGATAACCCCAATACAGAGGTGCTGATAAATTGTATGGTATGTTCTGTACACAGGTTGTTCTGAGAGAGTCAAGCTCGGATGAGTCTAGTGATACTGAAGCGAAAAATTCCGCCACTGCCACTGTAGTGTCAAATGACAAACGACTTCGAGTGACAGCTAACAGCTGTAAAAATGGTCAATCATTTGATGGTAATCTTGCTGCTGTATACTCATAACGATCATGATCAGCTACTTGATATACTTGATAGCGTTTTAATTGATGGCTTAGACTGTGTGCAGTGAATTTGGAAGATTAATCAATAGTGCACTATTGGAGAGCCAGTTTCCCTTCAGTCAGAAGTCACATGGTAGTAGTTGAGGAAAAGATGAGGCCAGTGGGTGATGGCTTTGACACTGTTGGTCAGTCAGGTGACATGAATGACAGTGATTGACACCAGAGCACACACACACCTGTTTGTTTGCCAAGCAAATACATTTGTGAGTATGCTTAAAGTAAATAAATTGAATAAGTCATTAGATGACCCAGCAACAATAGGTGGTTTTGTGTGTCCAAAAAAGTATGTTTAAAACATGTCAGTGACAGGCTGTTGTCATGCAGAGCGGACAACGTGACTTACCTGTTATAATTAATTATGAGTTGATCGTTGTTGACCAGTGAGACGTGGTTGATCTGGTCTGGTCTCCTGCAGGTAGAGAAGGTGACAGAGTGGAAGTTCGACTACAGAACACATGGTTTGTATGCTGTACTCTTATATTGAACATGGTATTGCTTGTGTTTAGTGCTTTGAGTCCATTCAGTGCTGTCATCATTTTATGGCTATGATGCTCATGTTTGTATGATATGAAGCTGCACAAATCACATTCCACAAACCCAGTGTGATTTCACAGACTCACTTAGTCATCATTGATTGAGTTAAGGTTTTACACTCGACACAAAATAGGTCATTTCAGAGACGTTCTTCCCAGGCAATCTCTTGGCTTAGTACTGAAAGAGTTAATCAACAACTGAAAATTGTAGGTGTATTGTAGTATATACAGAAGTCGACGATGTAGTACATTTTCTTTTTGGCTCCACTTTGAAAGTGTTGGTAGGACATCATGCATGGCATATGTCTTTAGAGAATGCAGTATCCAAAGATTTTGCTGGAGACCGCTTGGGATCCACTGGAAAATAAATGTGAGTGTGTTTATGTGTATGCGCTTGTGTGGTTGGAGTTGGTCACTGATCTCTTGCAGCAAGCTCTGCATCAATGGTCAAATGTGTGCTAACATAGTGAAAACAGCGTGGTTAGCAGAGAGTCTGATGCAGACGAAGCATCGCGTGTGTTAACTGAACACCGTGTCATGTGTGCTGTGCAGGCAACCTGGGCTTGTTACTGCCACCAATGGTCCAAACACAAAATGTCGAGTTCGACTGGACAGAGACAAGACTGAAAAGTGGTGAGTGCCACCAATCACTGATGTTGATTGTGTACTCGGACATGACATAGTCAGTCTGTATTAGTTTTCTAGAGCAGTGACACTGTCGTTGGAATTGTGTCCAGCCGGTAAAAGTTCACTTTAGCACTCGCCAAGGTTTTCTTGGCAACATTTTGGTGATGACCAGTTAACTCGTAGATGTTGATGGTGCTGACTTTAACTGTCAAACAGTTGTGTGATGTGGGAGTAAGTTTCTACCACGTTTGTGGGAATAAGTTGTTTATTCATCACACAGAGGTGCAGGCAACTTTGGAGTGATTGTCGCAGTCAAGAATTGTTATAACAACCATTTTATGTTTTACACGGGTCAATCTGTGTTAGCCGGCACCCAGTTTAGATTAGGAGGATTTTGTTGGAGCAGTGTTTTACTGTATAATGCATGTTTATTTATTTATTATTACGCCAGATGGCAGCCATAATATATTATATATTACCAATAATGCTTTATGGGTAGGAGTGCTGGACAATTAATAAAGCTGACTTGTTGTGAATTGATGCACTGGGCCAGTGGTGCCTCCAGCGAATCCTTAACATTCGATGGCACAACTTCGTCAAAAATGATGATATCCATTGCATAACTGAACAACCTCCACTTTCCTCCATCGTCAAGAGAAGATGTCTTTCATTGTTTGGACATATAGCTCGTATGGATGGGGAGGTGGAGGCGAATGGAATATTGTTTGAGCCCCTATCGCACTCCACCTGGCTCAAAAACATCAACGGTGACCTGACCTCGTTTGATAAGGAGCTGCTGGAGGAAGAGATACAGCTCAGAATCCACCTTTCTGAAGAATGCTGGCTTTGTATAGTGCTACGTACCCACGGTGGTGCGTGCTAATATTGGATTGGAGTGTTTTACTGCCCACATGCCCTTGTTCATGGCATCTAGCACATTCGGATTTGGGAAAAGTTGCTAGAGTGCTCATTGGTGTTGTCTACACTGTCTCAGTACCATAAAGTACCCGATTATTAGAGATGTTATATTTCAGTTGTATGATTGATGTTTTCTCTTTTCCCAGGCATTCTGTGGCATGATCTTTATATCGGCAATGGCATTTTGAACTTGTTGGATACTGGCCGTCACACTCGCGTGATGTCCCAATGACATTGTCTTGGGTTTTCTCTCTCCATTTCCATTTATTTATATGTAATTTTTCTTTGGAGTTAACACACATTCGGCTGGAACTCCAGATTGCTGGAGTGGGATTCTTTCCAGTTCGGCTGCCTATCCTGTTGTCTGTCTGGCATGGCAGTGTTACTGCATTGAAGGATTCTTCTGTTTGCCTACCAAAGAGGAAGTAATTTTTAAAACTATGATGTAAATTTTTATGCATGGATGGCAATGAACATTGTCTAATTTTTTGCAGGTACGATCGCAATAACTCTGACATACGATTGGCAAAGGTGAGTCAGCTCTGCAATGCTCATTGTGATGCTGCTGTTGGTTTGCAGTCCAATGTTCTGGTGATGATTTGTGCAGTTTAGTTGCAAGATGCCATGACGTGATCTCTACGGCACGTTACGGTCATAACATGCCGTCTACTTTGCGGCACATTATGACCTTCGACTGCAATCAAATGTATGTGAATGCAGGGAGTCGGTCTCAAAAATCTTGCATTGAAGGCGTGCTTATACTGCTGTCTACGGCGTGCACTAGCTAGATTTTTGAGACCATCCCTGCTTTCACACACGTTCGATCGCGGTCGACGGCTATAACACGCGTGTAACGCACGCGTTGTGCACGTTACGGCTGCAGTGAGAACACTGCTTTAGAAGGGTGCATCATTGTTTGGCCGTCCGCGTCTGCAGTTACACGTAAGGTTGCATCCACGTTCCTTTGCAAACGTGTTTGGCCGCGACGGCAGACGCATCCACAGTCCGCACCTCTTGTCATTCATTACTCCCTACACCTGTAACACAACACAAAGGAAATGTGCGTTAAAGCTACGATTGATGCGCAATTAAACTAATTAATCACGCGATCAATGTGATTGAAAAAATTAATTGCTCAACAGCCCTAGGTAGATTATATCAAATGCTTGGCTTTCGATAACGGACTTCTCTCTAATGGGCGTGGTCAGAGTCACGTGACCTGTTTTAATTAAATTTTGGCCCAATCATATCTTTGGAATTGGTGAAGCTGCACACTTTAAATTTTGTGTGCTGATTGATGCATAGGAGTACTAGTGCATGCATGATACATTACCCTGGAAAGGGATGTGTCATGTGACCTCTTTAAATTTTGGGAAAGCAGGTATAATCTCTCGTCAATAGTGCAAGATAGAGACATAGTTGCAATGGAACACTAATAGGAACTTGTATGTGGCCTATCGAATTGCACCATTGTCTGTGACCTTCGAAGGTCACTTTTGCTGTTTGTAATCTTTCTAACTTTTATAACTCGTGAAACATAGCATAAATTTACTATTGTGCGGTACCTGTGCAGTCGCAGAGCTTATTGTCATGAACACCACAATCGATAATTTATATAATAAGATTTCATGGTCAGCAGTTTCAAATGCTTTTTGAAGATCAGGATAAGTTCCAAAAACTGTTTCATGAGTGTCCAGATGTTTGTGTGTAGTATCTGTTGCTTCTGTCAGAGCAAAAGAGGCCAAATGTTTCTTACAAAATCTAAGAATACTAAGTAGTGATATTGGCCTATAGTAACCAGTTTTGGTTTAATCTCTTTTTCTGTGAACAGGAATCGTAAGTTATTGCTGCTTTTGAGTCACATAAGCTGCACCGTAGCAGGAGTGTAGACGTTGTTGACAGAATTGGACAAGAAACAAAGATGTGAACAGATGTGAACCTGTTGAGCTTGTTGCATGCCAGGACAAGCAAGCCGCAGCTAGTGCTGCCTCGAGCTCAACAAATGCAACAGTGTCTGTGTCCAGTACGATAGCCTCACCGGTGACCAATTCAGTCAGTACTGCCAGCGCCACCACCACAACCGCCGCCGCCGCCACCACGACAACCAGAGCATCACAAAGAAAGGTCCGAGGTGAACCTGGACCGACAGAGACCGCTGCTGCAACAACATCAGATGGAATCCAGCAGCCCAGCGCACAAACTGTTGATCATATTTCAAATGGATACAGGTAGTTACGTGTGTCGTGCTGTGATGACTGCCTTACACTATTCTATTCTTGCTTTTGATGATGCTCATTTGCTTATGTGTGCCACATACTTTCATTGACTACTTTTTATCTGTCCCATAGCTATAGCATGGGACAGATTATAAAACCAGTTTGCCTCTGTAACGTATTTCTAGTTTATTTTGTATTTAGTCGTTACCTGTAATATGTGTACTTAGTTGCTTACTTGTTTACTTACTGATTCTGTTGACACAGAAGAGCAGCTTATAAACAACACTGTATGCGGCAAGTGAAAACGTTGACTGTGTCCATGTGTTTGTACTAGGACTTGCCTGAGGTACTTCCTGCCTCCGCAGTGGGTCATGGACAAGGATTCAGTTTCTGGATTAAGCTTTGAAGAGTTGGCATCGTTTCCACTCGAAGATTTCTTTGACCATTATGAACGTGGACTGAAAAAGGTCTTTGTGCCACTTTGTGCCACACTGTTTTGTCGATTACTAACTCACTTTTATCTTGTATTTAGTCATTATCTGTAATTGTTGAGGGTGGTTTGTTGCACTTTTATGTAGTCACACCTGTGTGCCTGATAATTGCCCACTTGAAACACACCATTGCTGCCACTCACTTCTCTGCTGAAGTCTGCACTCTGTCCTTGCAACATGCATATTCATCATCTTGTTATAAGAGCATAGTGGTAATAGTAGAAGCTTATGAGATGCAGGAGTGGAGACAAATGCGGAAGATTAGTTGAAAAGATAAAAATAGTCATGCAGAAAACTTACTGTGAGTAAATAAAGTAAAACGACCATTCTTGACACTATACAAAAGTGAAAATTTAAGTAGCTAGGATGTGTTAATGCCATAATGGTTTGTTAAGGCATAGTTTAGATGGAAGGATCATAGGCAAGCCAACAAGATGTGAACAAGAACTTACACCAGTGTTACTGACATATCCACACATGCTGATCCTATGTCTACGCGCCGCTCGATTTCACGAACGGCACATCTGTCATGTATTCGGGAGCCAAAGGGTGATGATTATTAACGTCGTGGAGGTGGCCCACGTGCTCGCCGATTTGTCCGATTTTGGGTTTCTGGGAGTGCAAAGTTCCACAAAATGTGGGATTCGCTGCCTTGGACGCCGATGAACCTCCATTCAAAATTTGATGCTGCTTTTTATCCTCAGCAGAGATATAGTCATACAAACAAACACACACAAAAACCAGTAAACCATATATCCACACCTTGCCTGTCGGCATGTGTGGATAAAAAATTACACGTGATGAGTGATATTATGGTGAAAACGTGAAATGGTCAAAAGAGGCTGAAGCTAGTATGAAGTGAGCTAATAAATAGATCAGGAAGTCAGAAACCTGCTGGCAACCCCAGAAGACTACAAGAAGAAGACAACAGTCTCACAGATTCTACTAGGTGAAGTGCTGTGGTGTAGGGGTGAAGTGCAACGGATCAAGAACAAAGGCTGAGCAGCAGAGCTGGTATAATCCTTGCCGTTGCTGCCATGCAAAATTAGATAAGAGAAACTTTAATTAACATTTAAATGACTTATGTTTAACTGTATGATGCTCCAAAAGTATTGTTTTTTTGTTATTTTTGTTGCTATTATTATTATTTTAGACCAGTTAATCATTGTATTACTGGATTTAATTGCATTGTTATGTCTTTTGAGAAAGAATCAGTGGGATGGTGGAATGGTGTTGGGAGCTTGTGACCTCTGTAGAGTTAATGTCCAGCTTAACAAATGGAGGAGTTAGTTAGTTAGTTGGTGTTTAATGTCCCTTTTCAACACAAATATGGCTATATCAGAGATGGTAACAAATGGAGGAAGAAAGGAAGGAGATAACTAGCTAAAACAGTTTCAGCTGGAAAATGGCTTATGTGCATAATATCTTTAGTGATGGTAAACATTGATGTAAGTGTGTTTATGTGACATGCATATGTTTATATGCTGTTGACTGTATTTTAGCTGGTCAGCAGTTTTCAGACCGAAGCTCAAAATCGGACGCAGGAGGCAGAAGACGCCAAAAACAAACTGTCGTCATTGCGTCGAATGATCGCGCGACTACTCCACTCTATTAATGATGTGAGTGATTAACATCGCACTGCACTGGCATTGCACAGCAGACTGCTTGTACTGCTGTTGTTGATGAAATGTGACTGATTGCAGGCCAGAAACTCTGTCGACAGAATGCAGTTACGTCCCGTAATACATCAGTTTAAGGGTCATTTATTGGTCATGAGGTATGTCGATGACGTTGGAAGACCGCCAGGAGGTGAATAGTGATATAGTGATGAACTGGTTATTTATGTTATTGATTTCACAGTGTTTCACTGTGGCTTTGGCAGTACAGATTAACACCATCCTTTTAATCACGCCTTGGAAAGAACTTTGTAACTACATGCTGCAGCATACACTAACAACAACAGTCGTTCATAGGTTGATGAATTTGTTAAGTACTCAGGAGGCTTAGATGATGGACTCTTGACTGGCACACACCTCACTGGTGATACAATATAATACATTGAAACATTTCTAGTGCCCAGTCATAGAATCAGCGGCATGTCGACTGTGCAATAAAAAATTGTGCATTACATTTATGTCCAGGAATAACATTTATAATTTTAAAAATTAGGCACTAAAAGCAGATAGGGTCTTGATTGCTTGTCAGAAAGTAGTGCTGGAATCAGTGACTGTTCCTTCTGTGTCGTTCAGACACGGTTGCTCCACAAAAGTTTCATATTGCATGTTTATATCAGCATTCAGTCATTTGGTGATTTATCCTTGTCATCGAGCCGTCAAGTTATTTTATTTTCGCCCAACATGTAAATAGAAGTGAGTGGCATTGAAAGCATTTGTTACTTGGGAGGCTTTCAGTCAGATCGGACATGAAAGTCAGTGGATGTGAAAATTTTATCATAATACGTGCAGCCGTTATTGAAACGTGAAAGTTAGCTTCTTGGATTGTTCTTAATGGAGTTGATGGGCCTAAGCTGTATTTCAGCCATGTGCTTGTACAGGACTGTGACATCGATGAAGACAATGACACAGACCGCATTGATGAAATGCTTGAGATGTGTGTCAAACAAGCACTTCAGCCATCTGACACCGAAGGTGATGCCTCGGCAGCAGCGTCTTGATGGACCGTCGTGTTGACTATGCAAGTTGTTGGACAGACCGGCGTGTTGAGGTGTTTTGCAGCACGTTGTACTTGATTGTCTGCCGTAGCTGCATACACTCCACCGTCGTGGGCCTATGGCCTTCTTCTGAACAGTATCAGGGACTGTGTACATTGAACGGTAGTGGATGGATGGACAATTAAGACTTACTGTCACTGATTCTGTTTGTTACAGACATCAACTACAGTTATTTCATATCACAAGCACACTTCCGAGCCGTTCTCGTTTGTGGTCTTACACACACGCAGTTTTAGTTCAGCGAGCCTTCTTTTCTTCCATTACTGCTTGTTGGGTGAGGTGCCCTGAGAGAGAATCTTTTGTGATAATTGAAGCAGTTTTATGGGTTGGAAGCCCTTCTCCCAATTTGGCATTGATTACCACTGCATCAGCAGACTGTGCCACTTTCTGTATACCGGACGTTTGATGCCAGTATTGAGTAATTACCCACGACTGGCATTTGTGGGGATTAAGTTTTCACCGCCGTTTGTCTGTGTGTGTTTTTCTGCACGATGTCTGAAATACCGATGCAGCTAGGATCACCAAACTTGACATAGGAATGTTCCGTGACGAGTCCTGGAAACCCATTCATTATGGGGTCAAAGGTCAAGGTCACGAGTCACAAAAACAGTGCCGGCGTGGGTGTTGCCACTCTTGTGGAATTTGGCTTCTAATTCTTGTCATTGTAGCGTTGAATTCTATTGGATTTGTAACAGTACTCCTATTCTGTTCCGTTGAACTAATTTCATTTCTGTTCTTATTCCAATTCTTTTTCTGTTGTGTTAATTTAAATTCAAGTCACAGTTTTAAGTGTCTTATTTTCGTTCAGGTTCCTGTTCATGTTTCACTTCAGCAGAACTTCTACTTAAACTTTAAGCATAAGTTTATGTACGTCTGCAAAAGTGCAAATTATGTCGAATGTATTATGTGACTACTAAGGTGTCTGGATTAAAAACAGAGAATCAAACTACGCCAAGCAGAAGTATGCAATTGACACATATAAACGTGTGATTAAAGCGCCGTTAAACTCCAACCAATCAACCATTGCAGTGATGTGATGTAAATTATAATTTATTATCCTCTTTTAATTCTGCTTCTTATTTCCGTTAATATCCCTAATCTATGCTGTGTGCATTAATTTCTCTAACAATTCTTTTTGCATGTGCAGTTTCATTATTAGTAAACTGAGTGATTTATTTCCAGTGGTAATTAACAGAAAAATCATTGGTTTGTAGTTACCAGACTGACAGGTTTTCATACCTTTTTGCCAGCAACGGGTTTTGATGACATTGCCATTACAATGTCTTTCCTGTCCTCATGTGATTTGACATTGTTTGTTTGACTCAGGAAAGGTATCAGCTCCAGCAGTCGAAAGGAGAATGACCAGATAACGACGCTTGTTAACCTGCCGAGTGATCAATTAAATAATTTACCTAATTTCAATTTACTTATTTAGTCTAAATCTACTGTTATTGTTATATTCTTTTTCAGTTATCTCCCCCCCCCAGAATTAATACTTATTAAATTTTGATATTTATTAGGGATGGACGGATAGTGATTTTCTGCCGGATACCGGATTCTGTTAACCGGTGCCTAATATCCGGCCGGATTCTGATCCGGATTTTTGATGCAGTGCAGTGTTTGCAT
>Ga0209363_1001411_pt1 | contig 11471 bp, 13 predicted proteins | sample WorMetexBAHAMAS3_FD_187385 | JGI IMG/M metagenome (GOLD analysis project Ga0209363, IMG submission 187385) | Marine gutless worms symbiont microbial communities from Max Planck institute for Marine Microbiology, Germany - Inanidrilus exumae... | ecosystem: Host-associated > Annelida > Digestive... | reverse complement strand
CACAAAAACTAAAGTGATGTTTGGTCGCCTCCTACGACATCCAGCCTGGAAACAAAGTGGGACTACTCTGGTAGAATGGGAACGGATGGAAAAGCAACAAATGATGAAGATGAAGCGAGTAAGAAAATACTGAAAGACAGAGTAGAAGGTGGAGAAGTGGGGAAGTGAAGAGGCAAAAGAGGATTGCTCTGGGTCCACACGGGGCCATAAAAATACTAATAAAATACAATACAATATAATATGATAAAATAAAATAAAAAATGTGCACTCAGTACACATAATAACAAGTAACCTGGATGAAGTAGTAGATGACAGTGAGTGGAACAATGAGTAACACAATGTACGGCAGTCCATAGCAGCAGACAACAATGACGCCAAGCAGTGAAAACAACTGAGCGAGGAAGATGTTTAGAATAAACGGCAGAGTATCATCAACGCTGAACACGTCTGACGAAAACCGGTTCAAAATGCGACCAACTGGCGTGACATCAAAGAAACCGACAGGTGCCTGGAATTCAAGCACATGCCAAGCAATGTAATGCGGATACAATACGAGCATAAACAGCAATCAAGTAAAATTTACACACAGCAATATTACCACAAATGCATTTAACACATCATGGCTTTGGCTTTGAAGAAGAGAGCAAACAGAGGTAGTGTTTGATAAAAACACGTTTCTGAGATATAGCGAGATATTGGTCAAAAATCGCCATTTTAACATAACCCGCCTCTTATTTGGCACCCCCCTTGGGGGTGACCCGGTTGGAATTCGTTGAGATCTTTGGCGCCAGAAACTAGAGTCCCTGGGCTATCGTATGGTGTTGTTTGTGTGATCCTAGGTTTAGCCATCTTTGTAGAACTCCCGACTTGACGACAGACGGACAGACAGACACACGATGACAGCATATACCGCACTAGCATAGCATCGTGCGGTAAAAAAACAAACAGAAAACGGTAATAATATATAGTAAAAAATGTTGTAAATATTAGCAGCTGTCATGTAACTGCCAAAAATGCATGAAACCATTGCAAGGTTACTACAAAAATACTGTTCCAGCATTTCCCAAAATCTATCTTTGCAGCTTTTGAGAAATACTAGCTGATCCAAATTAACCTATAAGTTCCTATTAAAACGACTCTATGTGTGTGTCTGTGCTGAAAGGATGACTACTTTTCAAAATATAAAGCCAATGCCAGTATGCAAAGTATTTTGGCTTAAGACAACTAGGAATTAGTTCTCCTTTACCACACTGCAGCTGGTGAATAGTGCTTTAGCAATCTTATCCGTGGTAAAGGGAATTAATTTTTTTTCATTTTCTTTCAACAGTGAAAATAACTGTCACATAACATATACCACATTTCTTTTTCAACTCACACAAGTGATCTGATCTGTGGTACTGGCATTGAAAAAATGAAGCAAAAAGAGTGATATCCCTTAAGTCTGTTACTAGGTAAAAAAGAGGGACATAAACACTCCACTGACAAATATGGTACACTTTATCTTTACAGAATGTTCAAACGGTTAGTGAAAAAGCAATATACAGTGAGTCCTATGGTTTGGGCATTAAGGTTAACCAATAGAACACATCAAACAAGGTGTCGCCCTAACGGCAAGTAACATGACTGGTTTGACTGGCCTGCTGCCCCTTGTGAGTTATGTTGCATATGTGCCACGTTAGAGACGACGGTGAAAGACACCAATGACCATTACTAGTCTGGTCCCCCTACACTATGTGTAGACGAGCCACTAATATACATGAATAAATGTAACATGTCTACTAAACTCAACACTATTCCCCAGATGAAACATCAAACTGTTCACCTTCAAAATGGCAGCCAGCAACTGTGAATGTAAAAATACAGCAGCCTCAATGCCACCATATGCAAACAGAAATGCACGGATCAGAGTCAGAAGTGAGTTGGCACCAGCAAGACCACCATATACTGACAGGTAGAACATGAGATCATCATCGTCAGACGTTGAATTGTTGTCAACGCTCGAAATATTTGTTAGCAGTACTCGATGTTTTGCCAGAGCACCAATATATGCAGCCCTATGCACAAATGACATCTTGCAACTTCCATGTTGCATTTGTGAATAAACAGCAATCTATCACATGCATTCATTAACACAACATAAACCGTTTACGGCCATTATGCAGTTCAACCTGTGTTAGCTGACAGTCCCAGTTATGAACTGGAGGACTTTGTTGGAGCAAAGCTTTACTGCCCACAGCAACTAGTGCATTTGGATTAGGGACAAGAAACTCATATTCTCCTCAGTGGTGCTATCTACACCATCTCGATACCATTTACCACATACTCAATACTCATATAACAAAATGCAATGACTATCAAGCACAGATAGACATGAAATCAAGATGTCATAACTGCAAGTCTGCAACATTACGAAACATGGGTTTCTGCCTCAATCATTACAACCTGCAAACAAGGCAATCGTAGATATCAGACTTCGCCCGCACTGTGCAATCGCACCGTTCTCCCAAAACACCTCTGTTCCTCTTTTACTTTAGTTTGCGAGCAATTTCGAAATAATGACTCAAAATTATGCCCTTTAATAATAGGAAATTGCATTCTGTCCAAATTTGTGTTAAAAAAGAAAATTCAAGCAAAATCGGTCCTTCGTTGTGAAATTCATACAGCTATATGGCCCACTATAGAAAAACATAATGTCATCTGCAAAACCAGAAGAACATAATGTATCGCAATGACACTGGAGGAGGACCGAGCCAAGGCCATAGGCAACATGGGCAAAAAAATTGGTAAAGATCGCGCATGTGGCTCCAAAGATATCCTCGTCGACAGACAGACAGACAGACACACACACAGATGTACTCATCACAATACTTCACAACCGCTCCCACAGGTGAAGTAAAATTTCTGTAACAATAATGCTATACAGACCGATAGTGTGAGTCTGGCACCACAGAAAGAACTGTTGGCTCTGTGTGAGATGATGACATATTGCTTGTGTTTTTGCATGATGAACCAGAATGAGAAATCCAGTATGACAACCACCAGTCTGACACATTCCGTGAAGCTGTCCAGAATCAAGAGGTTCAGTTTTACTCACTACATGAATTCGATACATCTGTAACTAGTTTAACAAAGTGTCGCCCGAACGAAATGTAACCGCACTGGCCCGCCGTGCAATGTCGGCCGCCCGACCGCCCACGTGCCCGGCTCAGCGGCGTACCTAGCAACGTAATGTAACAAGTCGGCGCCGATGAGTTAACTCGGAGTACCCGGTAAAGGGGTTAAACTCCAACCAACTAACTGCATGTGTACTGCTATGATTGTGATCACAAATTCACCATGAATTCTGCGTTCTGTGCCGCAAATAGACGGCAATTTTATTCATTTTTGGCCGCGAAACATTTACAGTCTTAATTCTCATTATTATTCAGACAGATATTTGTAAAGCACGAAATCGCTTAATGGCCAAAAGTGTGCTGAATATATCATATGTTCGTAACCTCACTCTATTATTATATGCGAACCTCTATTACTTTAACACCACATATCCAGAACGATCGTTCTTGTACGCCAGACCACTAGCATGGAACCAATTGCTGTCGTCCATACGCTCTGCTCATAATATGAACAGTTTTAAACAACTTTTAAAGACACATCTTTTCCATATCAGTTTTGGCTAAGCTGTCCATGTTTCTGTGTTGTATATATTGGATTGTCTCTTGTACCTATTGACTACTGTAATGCGCTGATGGAGACTTTATTGTTATTGGCACACTATATATAAATTTTTATATGATGATGATGATCATCATCATTTGATCATCATCATTCTCAAGAAATAAGTCATGCCTTAATAACATTCACACTTATTCCATGTGATGTTTTCAATTAAGTCTTGCTGTATGTAACCTTCATAACTATTGCTGCAGTGAAACAGGCACAAAGACGTCAATTGTACTGCTGCTGATGCATACAATGGAAATAATTATTGATGACAACAGTGGACAAACCCTGCATCAGCAGAATGGACAGGAGCACTAATGATGCAAGACATCGTCCGACGGAAGCCCAGTATGACCAGTAAACACTCATCCTCACAACGCCAGATCTCCGTTCCTCATCAGCCACCAAAACTCCATCGTCATTTGACAACTGTGCATGAGTATCGACGTCCAGGCTGCCATCTTCGGATTCCAAGTCCTCGGCATCGGCGCTGTTTTCTGATGCACTGTCAGCATTCACACTCAGCAACTCTGGTCTGATAGCTGACAAAATGTTCGAAGGCAGACCTGGATAACATATACACAATCTATCTAAACAAAGTTTTTGAAATCTACGGATCTGAAACTCTGTTTGGGCACATACGTGGACTTCAGAAATTTCAATTTCTTCAAGCCTCTGCCAATAACATACAGATGCAACTGCGATACCTCAGTTTTGCTCCTCTACTAACAAAGCACGGGTTATCAGGTGGTATGCAGTCTACAAGGTACTGACCAATTTCTCTGATTCTTCCTCCTTCAACGACTATAATGAAGTCGGCAGCTTGCAGGAAGTGTACATGATGGGTTACGAGAACGCGAGTTGTGTGTCTCAGCAAACCAACGATACACTCTGTATACAAGTGCCTTGCCACGTGGACGTCCACAGCTGCAAGAGGGTCGTCCAGCAAATACACATCTTTCTCCTACAATTATTGTCAAACAGTTCTGTAACACAGAGTGAACTGCAAAAAACTAGAAGGAGCCACTCACAAGAGCACAAACACTCCTGCACTGTTTTTGTGACTTTGATATTTGACCTTTTGCCTCAAAATAAATGGCTTTCCAGGACTCATGGTGGAACATTTCTATGTCAAGTTTGGTGAACCTAGATGCATCAGTTTTGATATATCGAGTGGAAAAACACACAGACAAATGGCAATGTAAATCCTACCTACTGACATGGTTAATAACAACAAGTAGTTGTACGACTTTTCGTTTTTGTTTCATCAGCCAAGTTTTCTGGAGTTAGACCACATATAGCCAAAAGCAAACCTATGGAATCTCTGGAGCAGACATTTTACAGACCGTACGTCCTTCCAGTGACTCAACCAACAGCGTCGAAGCACTAAAACAGAAGGTGTTACAAAACTAGTGTTTCAACTGTTTCAATACAGATAAGACTAACAAAATAAACGTTAAAGTCTTTAATGACTTATTAAAATAACGAAGACTACTTGTCCAACATGTTCTAAGTAAACTACAATGATGACTGCGGTCTCTCGTTAGTGTATTCACTCTCTTCATAACAACAGAAACTGCACCTGGTCAGTACCAATTCTGCCCCAGAAAACTGAGGAAACCCCAAAGATTCCTTCGAAAAAGTACTCGTAGGCCATTTCGACCAAACCTGCAAACAACTGTACACTTGCACATAAATTAACAAAAACTTTTGTGAAGTAATAACAAATTCTTACTAATTACGCAAGGCTCATTACCTGATACACGGCCCTCGCCAATGCAACTCGAGCTTTCTGGCCACCGCTTAGAGTTACACCATTCTCACCAATTTCCGTTTTATCACCAGCAGGCAATATCTGCATCACAATTGACGTTTATTATTTTTTTATTGAGGCATACCCTGCATATCTATGGAAAAAACAGTCTGATGAAGTTTGCCGTTGGCGAACGAAACGTCGCAATTAGGTATAAATTTTGAGTTTTGGTTGTGTAACATGAACATAGTTATCATAATTAATCCAACCTAATGAACGTTTACAAACAAAGTGCCACTTAATTTGTCTACTACAGAAAACTTTAGTTCTTTTTATTTTAGTTCTGTCTTGTTAACTTCCTATCAAGATTATGTGCTGTAGATTATGTAAGCTTTTTAGCAATTGTTAGGCAAATGTTTGCTATCATATCACAAAAAATTTTTTTTAAAACACCTTTATGTCCTGCTGTAAAGCACATGCAGCAATAACAGCATCATATTTCTGTGAGTCAAACAGGTGACCAAATAGTATGTTGTCACGCAGCGTTGCATGCTGTACCCACGCATCCTGCAGAGTCAAACCGAAACCGCCTGTCAAGAGATGTTTTCCAATCACCACCTCACCGTCCGTGCGCTGCATCTCAGCTGCAACTGCACACAGTAGTGCACTCTTCCCAGCACCAACTGGACCAATAATTCCAACGAAGGCTCCCTACAACAGACCCAAAGATCGAGTTTAAATCCTGGTGCTTAAATACATGTGTGGTGGACTGCATAAGCAAATATGCATGACGAATCAACGAATCAGTGGCAATGTTGCCAGTATACAAAGAATGGCTTCTACTTAAACGTACATGTAGCTACTCACTCCAGACTGTGTACCGGCTTAAACTACAAAGAAATATTCCCAAGCACACACTAAAATAGTACAAATCTGAGTACGCAATTTAAAACCTTTGGGATTGTGAAATTTATATCTGTCAATGATGGACGGGCAACGTTTGCCATCGCAGCTTCATGTGCCACTAAAACATCCTCATCAGAAGAATGATCTACGACTGATGATTCAGCACCAACTGAGCCTGAACTCCTTGTCTGCCATGCGAATTCACCATCCACTATGCATATTTCACTGCGCTGAACCTCTGCATTACACAGCATTCACTCAAACTGTAAGTATAGTTAAATATACTAAACAGCCACTTAATGTAAAGGTAAAGTTCTCCCATACTCGTTACCGAGCATTAGGCCTGGAGCTGATCCCGGTGTACAGGCAGTCAGCCCGCAGGTGACTTGAAGCCATCCACCCAGCGGTAGGCTGCCATTACTTTCCGCCAGGCCTGCGGTTACCTTCTCAGCCGGTTGGCGTCACCACCCATCGGCCGGTATCAAATTATACTGCTTGGTGACAGAGGCAAATGCATGTCAGCAGCTTGCCCAAGGCTGTTACCTGAAAGCAGACCGGCCGAGATTCGAACGTGCAACCTTTTGGATCGCGAGCGAACGCTCTACCGTTAAGCCACACAGGCCAGTTAGTGTAGAAAATATTAACTCAGCAAAAATATATATATAGTAGTGTTCGATACACTTTCGATTAGTTCCAATTACTGCAGCAGTGATATAAGCCCACATACAATTTAACTAGATGGCTGTATTGTGTGGAATACCCACAATACAGTATTCGGCTCAAAGTACTCGGCTATCTGTGCACAAGCTGTTTACTTCCTGCATTTGATGAGGCCTAGCGTCACGTGACTCAACAGTGGATGGTGATTGGCTGATTGGCTGCCTGTGACGATACGATACGATATGATACAGTATATTTACATGTGCTCAAAATCTGACAAGATGGCCAGCTTAGTCTAGCGCATGACATAGAAACAAAAAATAAAGAAAAACTAAAGACAAAAACCCGAGTAGCTGGGAAGAAACGGTCTGGGCAAGTCCGTGAACACAGTCTGAAAAAAAGTGAAGCTACTGGGGTAGGACTTGTGAGAAATGTAGGTTTTAAGCTGGGAGTGAAAGACAGAGGGAGTTATGGATGAACAGAGTGGTAAATCAAAAGAAGCAGTGATGAGTGAAGGAATGGGTGAGTCTGAAATGAGGGAACTGGTACCGGAATGCAGTTGACGAAGAGATACAGGGAGCTGATTCCAGAGACATGGCGGAGCATAACGAAAGGAGCAATCAGTTATTTTTAGAGAGGATTATGAAGGTGGCGGAACAAGAGTAACGACGGATGAAGAGCAAGTACTGCGAGGACGTTGACCAGAGATAAGGTTATGAAATTTTGGAGGTTGGGTGGTTGTGAGAAGTTTGTAGGTAAGTAAGAGGAGCTTGTATTCAATGCATTCAGTGATTCTGAGCCAGTGTAGAGAGCGTAGGATGGGAGTGATATAATACAGTACTTACGTGCTTTAACGACAGTACGAGCAAGAGAGTTCTGGATCTGCTGAAGACAGGATAATTGAGACTCAGGGAGTTTATAATAGAGAGAATTACATTAATGTGAGCGATGTCAATGATGTCTGTGGTATCTTTCCTGTTGTCAACCCGAGTCAGACGTCGCAGAATACTTTGAAAGGTTTCTTGTACAGAGTGCACAGGCTGAGGAAATGACTTTGAATTGATTCCAATGGTAAAAATGGAAACTAGAAATCCCATAGAGGGTTATTTTGGTAGTGAATTTCCGGCCATCTGTAATAACTGCGGAGTAATGGCGGCCTGAAGTTGCAAGACGTTAAAACCTTTTTCGAAAAATTTTCGCATTTTACAAAAACAACCCATTACAGTAAAATATTCAAAATACTGTTCCAAAAGTTTTCATCGTAACACCGATCAACATTTTGTGCTCAAATTTAGTGAAATCTGGCAGACGGGAAAATCGGTGAAATAGTGCTTGCTTAACTAACAAAAAAAAAACAAAATTTCGTCTAGCTCTCCAGCTGTCACTACTGTGTAGATTATACCCAAAATCTGCCACAGCCAGCCACCGACAATGTACTCAGAGTACTCCAGATTTCATCCATATCGGTTCACTTTTGGCGGAGTTATAGCCGAACGCGTGAGCACTAAACACTGCCAAAATGCACCGTAAAGTGAATCAAATATATGGCTGGCTTCGAGCCGAATAAAAATAACGTCTTCAAGCTGTCACTTTAATTGCCTGGAATTTCTTATCAACACATGCCGATTGGCATCATGCGGATATATTGTTTACTGTTTGTAATTTATACGGTTATGTATTTCTCAGCGAAGGATAAAACTAGCGGTGTCAAATTTTGCACTGTGGTTCATCGGCGCCCTGGGCAGGGAGTCTCCCATTTTGGGAAACTTTACTCCCCCAGAAGCCCAAAATCGGATTTAAGCGGGTGTGCATTTGTGTGGGGGCTTGAACACACGTGGTCTATGCGGGTGTGCAATTTGTGTGGGGTTGAACATGCGCTTGCAAATTTTTGAGAAATTTTCGCATTTTTAGTTACAAAAACGACCCATTATGGTAAAATTTTCAAAAACATGTTCCAAAAGTTTTCCTTGTAACACCGATCGACATTTTGTGTTCAAATTTAGTGAAACGTGGCCGACGGCGAAATCAGTGAAATCGTGCATTGCTTACCTGAAAAAAATTTCGTCTAGCTCTCCAGCTGTCACTACTGTGCAGATCATACCCAAAATCTGCCATGGCCAGCCGCCGACAATGTACTCAGAGTGTTCATCCATGTCGGTTCACTTTTGGCGGAGTTATAGCTGAATGCGTGAACACTGCCAAAATGCACCGTAAAGAGAATCTAATATTCGGCTAAATCCTAGCTTCAAGCCGAATAAAAATAATATCTTTCAAGCTGGCACTTTAATCGACTGAAATTTTTTATCTACACATGCCAATAGGCAAGGTGTGGATATATTGTATTGTTTACTGTTTGTAATATTGTTTCTTTGTACGGTTACAGATTTCTCCGCCGAGGATAAAGTTAGCGGCATCAAATGTTGCACAGTGGTTCATTGGCATCCTGGGAAGGGAATCTCCCATTTTGGAACTTTGCTCCCCCAGAAGCCCAAAATCAAATTTACGTGGGTGTGCATTCGTGTGGGGGCTTGAACACACGTGACCTATGTGGGTATTCGTGTGGGTTGAACACGTGTGGCCAGTGCGCTTGCAGATTCATCCAGCGCGCTGGCTACACATAGGATTGGCATGTGTGGATATAGGTCAGTCCCCACTGACGCACCTGTTGATGTCTCATGAGTAATTTTGCTGATATTTGCATTACTATTAATATCAATGTCATCATGATCATCATCACAATAACTTCCATGACCACCAAGACCACCACAGCCATCATCAGGTATTACTGTGATCACACAGCATGTCTTAAGATCTATACCAGTATTAGCCAACAGCCATTAAACAATACGATGTTACAAGCATCCCAGAAACACATAAAAGACAAGTTTACATTCTTTTCGAGTCAATTTCTAATTTCAATCTAACTTGAAAAATTAATCAGTTCAAGGAAGATGTGATTGAATGTTGTCAAACAGGATATGAAAAGTTTTCGTTTGTCCAACAGCATGCACCGGTTTGGAACAAATGCAGAAAGAAAATCAAAGAGCTAAGCTATAATCATCTGGCAAACACTCGCCCATCAGCCACTGACATGGTGCGTGCATGTATGACAAGTTAGCATGCAGAGAAACAGCACTTCGTCTTGTACCTGTTAGTTCTGAAGTGGTATAGTACTGACTCCAGCAGATACTGTCAAGATTCATGTATCTCTGGAGACGGTTTATTGACACCCAAGCTTCCATCATTCCATTGATGACCCAAGGAAACGCATTCAACGGGACTATCAGGATGCCAAAAAGTGCTATACTTGTAAATACCTACAATTACAACAACTGCTTTGCTGTTACCAACACGTTTATTTGCCAAAAGGGCACATTAAAAAGTTAAGAAATATATACACACAAACTAAATACAGTCAATTAATCACCATCAGTCAATAAGGCAATCCAAAATATATCGTTATTTCACACATATTTTAAAATTCTATTATTAATAAGAAAAGACGCTGATGTGTCATAATGAAAACAAGAGGCTGGGCTATCATACAGCGACTGTGATAGACTATGTGAAAAATGTTTAGTACTTCAATTTGGTTATGACAGTTAATATTATCGCCCACATAATGATTTCCTATTCATCAACAGGTGCATCATAGGTAATATATGCTACATTTAGATATATTGGATTTAGAAAGCCAACAATGTAGCTGAAATGATCTTCAGAGTCACTTAAAATCACGCATAATGATGCCATCTGATAGATCACATATAACTGTCTATAAGTCTTTATTGTAACTGTCTTCATCACTGACCACCTGTTTACGATTGAATACAGAATCTAAGTAAGTAAATGAGTAACATCGAGCAGACAAATCTAGAAGTAAGGTGAGAAGAAAAGCTACCAGCTGCAATCAGAAGATTCAAGATAGTTTATCTTTTCTTCTAAGGCAGAAAATCGGAACAAGAAATCAGACATTCCAGACAGCCATAAAGTTCAATGTGGCACCACCAGACAATTAGCAACTAACTAGGTAAGAAAACAATGCATGCCTAGACATACCTTTGCAGCCGTGAGATGATTACCAAGCAATACATAGGTGAGAAATGTTAACAAAGAGATAAGGACAGGTGTCGCAGCCCAGAAGAACACGCACAGAGCATCAAGGTACTTGCGTGCTGCCAAACTGCGGACTTCAGCACTACGTAGCACTGTGATACGTTGTGAAAACAAAGACTCCCATGCACTCATCTTTATTGCTCGAATGCCATACAATGCCTCATTAATAACCTAAAATTCACATGCAAATTACACATGCAATACTTTTGTCACCTATTGTATCTGAAAAAACTTAGCCATATACATATGCAAAATAAAAAAAAAATTAAATATAGACAATCTTAAAAAATCATTATTGTTAAGAAAACTACCAACC
>Ga0209363_1001409_pt1 | contig 11476 bp, 3 predicted proteins | sample WorMetexBAHAMAS3_FD_187385 | JGI IMG/M metagenome (GOLD analysis project Ga0209363, IMG submission 187385) | Marine gutless worms symbiont microbial communities from Max Planck institute for Marine Microbiology, Germany - Inanidrilus exumae... | ecosystem: Host-associated > Annelida > Digestive... | reverse complement strand
AAACGATACACATCTTTCATCAACTATTCTTTATTACATTATCAGTAACCGATGTCATCTGTGATTTTGGATGTTTTATTACTTTGTTTGTCATTTCCATGTATTGTACATGTACATTTTCATTTTATTATTGTTCTTTTTCATATTGAAATCTAGCAGTTTTTATAACTTGCTATTGAAACATTAAACTTACTTACTTCTTGGCTACGATGCTACCGCATCGCCTAATCGCAAACAAAGCGTGCAGATTGTGTGGTGTTGAGTTATGAGTGATGTATTTTGGCAAGTTGCTGTACATAACAATCTTGATAACAATACTGTTGCGTGTCGTCGTCGTCTAACGTTAAGATACGAGTTTGACGCCGCTATGACGTGCCACGTGATGCTGCCAACGGCCTATTTAGCACTTACAATGTCCAATGAACTTGAGTTTTGAGTATGGATTTATCAGTTTTTTAGTTAATAACTTTTCCACGGTACATGGAACCATGGCGCCTTAAGTACATCAGCGCGTATTGGCGGTTGGTGTTTGAAAGCTATTAAACTAAACCCGATGTTTTTATTTAGATTTTGCAAACGGCAAGAAGCACGTCTGTTCAAAAGTGTAAGAAGAAGAAGAAGACTGCATATGTGACTGACGATGACAAAAATTGACAATTCGTACACATTTGGTACTGCACCGAACGTAACAAGTGGCGGAGGTAACGTTTTTCACCAGACCAGACGTTATGGTTGGATTTTCACGAAATTTGAGGAATAAGTAGATTGTGGACCAGAGAAGAGTGGAATAAATTTTGGAAATGATCCGGGACATGGATATCATGGATATCGACGTAAGTTGCTCCCCCTCTGCGACCGCTGAATAAGGCCACTGTGTACGTCTGCGGCTGTACTGGTACTTCGCTTACACGCACGCACCTGCTACTCGCCAGTAACGACACTGTGCCGATTTCAGAGTGGCGTGGCGGAGGTGTGTGTTATGCAGAGTGCCCTGTAGTTTAGCACTTAGTAATTACTACTGGACAGGAAAGCGGATGAAATTGACCGATGTTGTTGATATTTGTGTAGTTGTGTGTGATACGTAATTATGATGACGCAGGTTGCTAACATGTACGTCCGTCATCATCATCATCATCAGACCGCGTGTGTCGGTGACGCTGTTAACAGTTCATATGTCCGACTCGTCGGCGTGAAATGTCTCAACGTCATTTTGACGATACTCGCTGTGTTCTTCTTTCTCACGTCGACCGTGTCTCGTGTTGCCTCGCACCTCACCGCCACCAGGTACGCTACGCACGTCTTATTCTCTCTCACCTGTACAGCAGGTGAGAATTATGCCGGCCAGCAGTCTGTGGAGGCATGATGATAGAGATGTTATTGGTTATTATCCACCCGAGGGTTTTCAGGCAATATTGGAATACTCTATGGGCCAAAAGAACGGCCTTCACGCGTTCGGCTATAACTCCGCCGCAGGCGAACCGATTTGGATGAAATTTGGAAAATTGTGAGCCGAATGTAGGGGCTGGCCCTGGCAGATTTTGGGCGCGATCCGCGCAGCAGTGACAGTTTGAGAGGGAGCCGAATTTTTTTGTTCTTTTTTTGTCGGGTAAATAACGATTTCACCGATTTCCCGTCGGAAAAATTTTTATATTTGTGCACAACAACGTCAATCGGTGAGGCGGTGAAAACTATCGGAACAGAATTTTGAAAATTTTAATACGGGGTCGTTTTATTAATAAACGCAAAAGTTGCTCAAAAAATTCCAGGTCTTGAGACTTTAGGCCGTCATAACTCCGCAATGATTACAAATGCTGACAGCTGAAAACTCACGGCTAAATGGCCCCTAGTTTCCTTTTTTAAAGTTAGAATCAATTCAAAGTCTTTCCCCTGGGCTGTACGCTGCGTACCGGGAATGTACTTCCCACCCCCAAACTGTTTCACTCTATGAGGCATTCATAGTCGTGATAAGGCTTTCTTCCATGGCTAGAGGCGAAACACCCAGAAGACCTGGTTCACCTTAAGGAAACCATGAAGGCTATCAGCTCTGTCTCTCTGAGGACATTGCTGCAGCTGCTTTCCAAGTAGTGCTAGAGAACAATTTATGTACACATCTTAAATCTATTTGAGGTGTACTTGGAGTACTTGAGGCATGAAAATGGAAGTCTCTTGTCATTCTGGATGTTTGATCTGCTCATAGCATCCAGAGAAAGCGATTGGTTGTTGCATCTTGCATTCATTCGGGCCACGATTCGTGAAACCACTACCACACGGTTCATGACATGGCTCATGGAAATATATGACTAAAGGACAAAAATAGTTCCAAATAGATCTACCTGTTACCTCACTAGTATTGATTGGTATATGATGTGCAGAATGCAACTGATAGTTGTGTATTGTAGGATTCGTTTGAGGTGGACATAATTCTTATTCAGTTGTATTCAGTATCTTATGTATATAACATGACACTCATTAATAATGCGGCGTGATCTTTGTGAATGTGTAACCTTTGTGAGAACTTTTTAAAAGGTAGTATGAAACCACATGGCTCATGACATGGCCGATGGAAATATAGGACTAGATGACAAAAATAGTTCTAAATTGATCTAGCTGCACATGTTTATGTTATTCATTGGCTAAAAGGACTAATCCAGCTTGGTTCTATTGCACTGAATTATAGTAAAACATGACATAATATCTCCTCAGTATGTTTTGACATGTCGTAATAAAGATTTTGACCCCTATTTTTTCGGCGCATACTGGGTTTAAAGAATAGGTGATAACTGATTAAGCTACGAGTGTGGATTGGTTGTCATATTAAAATACTATCTATAGACATAGGCCTAGACCATTTCAAAAATGTGAATAATCTGGCCTTGGCTCATGACTATTAGCACCACCTAACACTGCTGTGAGAAATGCTGGTGAATGCCGTGAAGTCATAAATAGCAACTTGCAACTGATAGCTTGCTTACATTTTGTTGGTCAATTACGCGTGGTGTATTCAAAAGAGTTCAGGAGACTATGGATGACATTATTTTATGTGACGTGTACATTTTCGTTTACATTTCTCTTGTTATGGCATGCGTTCTGTCATGTTACAAATAAACGAATATGATGATGATGATGACGATGATGATGATGCCCGTGTCTGGCGTGTGTAGATGTCGGCGCGTGATAACGTTCATCGGCCTGCTGACTGCAGTCGCATTGTGGCACTGTTCTTGCACCACATATACTATCAACTCTGAGTTCTTCTCTGACTGACTAGTCCCATCCACGTGGCGCATGTTGGTGCTGCCGTAGGGCGCTGGACTTGCGATTGACCGGTCGCAGGTTCAAATCGCAGCCGGTCCGCTTTCACGTAACATGGGTCAACTCAGCCTTGCCTCCCTCCGGGGTCGTTAAATCGAGTACCTGCTTCGGCTGGGGATAAAGGCGGGATTCACACCTTTGCCGGGTGGCGGGTAACATTGTGTGATCCCATATGGCATGTGACTTTCCCGTAGCAGTGAAAGCTAACTTGATGCTAACTGCTATATACACTGTTTACTTAACTTACTTACTTATTTATTTACTTACTTACTTTTACACCGTCACTTGTCAACTAACGATAGGCCTACACGAGACCAAACCCTCGACATCAAGACCAACAGCAACACGAAAACCAAGACCAACACCAAAAGTTTGGCCTCGACACTGACGCAGTGACAGACGCCAAAACTTTGAGACGTCTCAAGACCTGCGGGTTGAAGAGAACCATTGAAAAGAGACTTATTGCGCTATTGCATTACTTACTGTCACAGAGAACGTGAACAGAACTGTGACATCAAGCTTTCATGAACGCATCTGTTTGCAAAACTGGCGATAGATGTTTCTTTCGCTATACAATAGCAGTGGCGTAACCAGTATGGAGCAAATGAGCAACTGCTCCTCCGGGCCGCCCAGGACCACGTAATTCGTGCAAATCCGATGAGAAATTCTGGAGGTGAGGGTGGGGGTAGTGCATGAACTGCTTCGCGAAACCTGTGGCTACCACGACGAGCCAGTTAACGGGTTCGTTCTGTTACGCTAGCCACCTACAGACCAGGCGTCATCTTTGAGTCGCGTATATCTCCAATCCGCTACAGGCCGCGCCCCTTACAGCAGCAGACTACAGATACTGTACTGTAGTCTGCACAGTGATTGAATGAATATGTTTGAGTTTTAGTGGTTTTAGTGTAATATTACGATCATTCAAAAACTAAATAATAGTGTTATCTGGCAATCAAAATTTGGAACATTTTTGTGGTAAACTCGTCAGCTTCGCCCCAGACCTCCCACCGGGGCTCCGCCTTTGGACCCCGCTGGGGGACTTCCGTCCCCAGACCCTCTAGGATTTGCTCCCCCGTAATAAATTCCTAGCTACCCCACTGTACAATAGTGACAACATTGCCAATTCTGTGTGTTAACTAGTTTTTATTTGTAGTTCTTTCTTGTGATGGTTCAACTAAGATTGTGTTTATAGCATCGATACTAAGTTCACTGATACTGAGTACGTTGCTAACTGATGAGCAGAAGTTAAGTGACAGTTAACTTTTTCTATTTCTTTTTATCAGATGTCACTTCGGCGAGATGTTAAACGAGGCGAAAATCTGCGCCTCGAGGCCGAGACCAGAATGTTGAGGCCGACTCCATAATGTTGGCCTCAAGATCGAGACAAAGTTTTGGTTCTGAGGCTGCAGTCTGGTGTTGAGACGTTAACATCTGCAGTTGTCAGTTGACATGACACTACACTGTCGTGCTGTATACACACCGTTCAACTCGTGTTGTTACAACCGGCCACGTCGCTCGTCGCTGTCTATTACTATTAGCATCAGAAGCACGCAGCTCGGTGGACGGGACATTGCTGGACTGGTCACTGAGTGGTCACGTTGACGAACTGGACAATGACGACTGGATTTTGCCGGCTACGAGTTGAACAACGTTCACCTACTCACATCCACTATTAGTACATCAGAGGAGTTTGTGTTTTTTTGACAGCAGTATGAAATTACAACCAACTTTTATTATATTGTCTAGCAATGGTAGTAATAGGCCTATGAGTAATCTCTTAAGATATCACAAAACAATTACCTTTTACTACCGCCAGTTAGATTATTATTTCAGTATCGTATAGCAACGTTGAGCGTGCGCAACTGTACATTACGGTTGGTTGCGTTGCACAGTGGTAGAACTTCCAACGCCGGTCTTTGGCCGGCGAACTTTCCCTGTCCCACGCTCGACCTATAGCTGACGTGTGACCACTGATGTGGCTGAAACGTCCGCTATAGGTCAGCCAACTACTGGCGGAAGAGGCCTCGCGTCCTTTGTGTCATTAATGTCAAAAACTTTCACAGTTTAAAACGGCTTGTAAGGACGACAGTGGCAAATACGTCGCACAACTAAAATAGCAAAAAAATAATAAAGTGATATTACTTAGCAGCACATCGCCACAAAGTCAATGTGCTGACATTTTCTGACAAATAATAGGCCTATCACCTTTTTGTATACACATTACACAAGTCCAATTATATAGTGATATTTTTATAACTGGATTTAGTTAGTTTTTGTTAAAAGTAATAAAAGCAATATTAGTTGATTCTATTTGTAGTTTTGGTTTCAGTAGTGATTCGGTGCTTGCATGTTGCTGTCAATCACATCGTAACGCGGCGTGGCTCTAGTAAGTATGTAACGGTTCAGTGTCAAACGAAGCGACGGCGGCGTGCGGTTGAAGGCGACGTGTCTAGAAGATAGAGAACCGACGTCTCCGTTGTAGATGCGAGCGAGTGAAGCCACAGCGGACCAGATGACTGCCGGTCAGCAGGTCGGATCGGTCGACGTCGAGGTCGACGTAGGACAGCTGAACGTCGTCGCGGTCACGTGCCGCGGACTCGATGACGTCACGGTGATGCTGGCTGTACAGCTGCAGCTTGTACGTCTGGATGCGACGAAACAGCGTCAGCAGCTGGCTGGCTACTCGCTCATCCACTCGACTCAGTTTCACCTTCACACCACATCCACAACAGACAAACTCAGTCGGCGCTCAGAACTTGGCCTTCAACAGCAACAATCTCAATCTACATGGTGCGTCAGAAAACTGCACATTTTCAATTCACCACATCGATGCAACAGTTCAAGAAAAATGAAACGGATTTCGTCGGAATGTTCAGATCATGTACTCGTGTGCGTTGTTGATGACCTTTGACTGCAGTACTGCCTACACACGGTACGATACAGAATGTTTAGCATGCACTGAAAAACTGACGAGCAGCAAGCTTTAACAAACTAGGCTACTAGACGGAACCAAAACAGAAAATGACGAGAAGTAACTAAAAACAAAAACCGATTATCACCGAGGATCCGATGCGAGTCCTGGGTCGCCAAGGCGCGGTCTTGAGAGAGGAGATACATCGAATTCCATGCAGAAAGTACCAGTCTGTGCTGGAAGTGTGCATCCACATCTGTGACACGAGCTTGAAGTCAGTAAAAATTTAAAACACGGGTCACGTGACCCTGACCATGCCCACTAGAGAATAGAATTTGGCCACTATACATCGCTTCAGCCGTTCCGGAGATATGATTGCGGGCGTCAAAATTGAAAATGGGTCATGTGACCCTAACCACGTCCCTTTTATGGGTGGTTTGTTATCCGTCAGCTAGGACATGATATAGTCTACTTGTGCATAAAATTCGACAACTCTTGCTTCAGCAGTTTCAGAGATATCATTGGGGCCGCAAAATGTAAAATGGGTCACGTGACCCTGACCACGCCAATTTTAAGGGTGATTTGTCATCCATATGATGCGACGTGACATAGCCTGTGTTCAAAATTTAACCACTCTAGCTTCAGGTGTTCCAGAGATATGGTTGGTGCCCACCTAAACTAAAATGGTTCACGTGACCTGACCACACCCTTTCAGGGGTGGTTTGTCATCCGAGGGCTATCACTTGCTACGATCAACCTATTTACCAAATTTGAAGTCTTTAACTCTACCCATTACGAAGTTATACGAAGGGTGGTACAAAATATCGAAATTTGGGTGGTTTGGGGAAGTTAGGGGTCACTCAAGGTCACTGGAAATAGCGCCATTCGATAGAGCGAGTACGAGTTCCTATTAGCGTTCCGTAGTGACTGTGTCCCCATCTTGCACCGTTTCTGGGCAATAGCGACATAGTGGTCGAACATTTCGCCGATTGTAACCTACTCCACCTCTATTTAGCGCCCCCGTTTGGGGGTGACCCCGTTGTAATTTCGCCGAGATCTTTGGCATCAGAAAACTACTGAGTCCATGGGCTATCGTATGGCGTTGTTTGCGTGATTCTACGTTTAGCCGTTTGGTACAATACCGGTGTGTGACGGACGGACGGACAGACAGACGGCCACACGACTACAGCGTATGCCGCGTCGCGCGGTAAATACCGCTTCAGGCTGCATACGAAAATGGTAATTACTATGCAAAGCATATACGTCTGTATTTCCGTTACTTAGGGTCAGGTCAGGCGATTTTGAGTTTTTTGCCCCACAGGGGCGACACTAATTTGCACTGATGGGTTGAAATATGACGTGGAGGACTTGACCGAATCTTCGGTCTAATTTTCCTCACTATGGAACGCTAATAGGAGGAACTCGTATTCGCTCTATCGAATGGCGCTATTTCCAATGACCTTGAGTGACCCCTAACTTCCCCAAATCACCCAAATTTCGATATTTTGTAATGTATCACCTTTCGTAACTTCGTAATGGGTGGAGTTAAAGACTTTAAATTTGGTAGATAGGTTGATCGTAGCAAGTGCTATAGCGAGATGTTGGTCGAAAATCGCCAATTTGAACCTCCTCCATCTCTATTTGGTGTCCCGGCAGGGGGGTGACCCCGTTGGAATTTCGCCGAGATTTTTGGCACCAGAAAACTACAGTTCCTGGACTATCGTATGGCGTTGTTTGCGTGATCCTACGTTAAGCCGTTTTGGTACAGTGCCGGCTTGTGACATACAGACAGACAGACAGACACACGACGACAGCATATACCGCACTAGCATAGCGTCGCGCGGTAATAAATCGGTACAAGAGTTACGGGCCTCCGATTGGACGAAGTTAGGCCTCCTGCATTGACTTGAGGTATCACCCTTACAACAGTGTAAGCACTAAGGGCCGGTTTTCCATCCCAATATTAATCTTCCATTAACATTAATGGGAGATTAACTCCCATCCATTGATGGGAGTTAATCTCCCATTAACGTTAACGGAAGATTAATGTGCGGTGGAAAAACCGGCCCTATGTGTAATACGCGCTGTGGCCGAATCAAAATTCAGTGCGAACTAGTGCATGGAACCTTCAACCTGCACAGACGTGTCACGTGACACGCAAATATTTGGCTCATTCTGCCGCGTTCATCAGGTGAGACATTAATAAATCCGTATTCAAAAGTAACGTTCACGGAACACAAGTGAGTGAACTACGAGACTTGAAATACGGGAGTGAATGGCTCCCTTTTGACACTCTAAATACGACACACTAATGTGGTAAACTGCATGTCAGTAGAACGCCGGTAGACCATACGACGACGAAGTGTGTGTGTGTGTTCAGAATAGCAGATGAATGTAATGCGTGCGGCGTTTATTGCTGCTGCGTTCAGTTGCAGCTGTTTCTCTTGTTGCGTCATTACGAACACATGTTCACTGGTACAGTCAGCTTCCTCTCCGCGGTAAACATATACACCGGTATCGCGCAACACACGTTCGCATGTCTGCGTAGATGCATGACTGTTCACTGCGAAAACTGCGCACGCATCTGGTTGTTTAAGTAAGTAAGTAAGTAAGTAATAAAATTTGATCACGCGCCATAATCATTCAGTTGAATGAATCAGAGGCGCTGGACAAATCGCTATGGGCTATTAAATGCAGACTGGAAAAGATGGGTTTTAAGCTCGGAAAGTTTAAGGTTTGAGACGAACAAAGAGTAGAAGGGAGAGAATTCCAGACCGTTGGAGCTGCAATATGAAACGAGCCTGAACCGACATGAAGATTAGTGCGAGGGACGTACAAGTTAGCGGAGGATGATCCCAAGGTGCGAGAAGGAACGTAGAGATGGAGGCGTTCAGACAGATACGACGGAGTACCGGTGTGTAAGACTTTGTACGTAAGGAAAGCCAACTTAAACTGTATCCACCAGTTGACAGGAAGCCAATGAAGTTGCTGAAGTGTATCCCGTGAGGATAGTGATGGCTGCTGTAATACAATCATTACAACTGAATTTTGAATGCGCTGCAAACGTTTCAAGCACCTCGACGAGTTGGCATAATCAAGTCGACTGGAAACCAAGCTGCGGCAATGTCTGCTGCGGTGGACTTGTCTAAGACAGCACGTATGTGGCGAAATGCACGGATATGGTAAAAACATGACTGAGAGACACGCTTGGTATGCTCCCACATTGTAAGACTGGTATTAAGAGTAACGCCAAGAACTTTAATGTTATTTACCAACTGAACAGGTGTGCCAGCGACGTCGACACATCTTAGGCTACTCTATGAGGATGCCCTCTGTGCCGTTCCCAGCAGAATAGCACTAGACTTTTCGGGGTTTAGCGCCATGCCATTAGTATAGAACCATGTTTGTAATTACGTAAGACAGGTATGAAGAGCATTGAGTTCATTTCTAGGATCTGATGGTGAGATAGCAATATCAAGCTGTGTATCGTCTGCATACTGTTGTTGCTGGACATCGTACAAGTGACATAAAGCAGAAATGGGATACAGTATATATAAGCGGCGAAGAGAAGTGGCCCAAGCACTGAGCCTTGGGGCACACCTGCACGGCATGATACCGTCGGCGAGGAGCACTGGCCTAAGCAAACAGAGTAGCTCCGATCAGTTAGGTAAGACTGAATAATGTCGTTTAAAGATGACGAGCAATAATTAGTGCCTTCAGTTGTCGTGACTAAGGCCCTGTGTGAGCCCGGGGCAATCCCCATTTATTTCCTTCTTATCCCTTCACTTCCCCAGTTCCCACTTCCCCACCTTCTACTCTATCTTTTAGTATCTTCTACGTTTACTTCCATAACATAGGGGTGGCTTTAGTCTTTTTGTGTTGATTGTATGTTATATGTATTGTTTAGTTAAGGATGCATGTTTGATTTTGTAGTATTCGATTTAGTTTTGTCTTGCGGTGCGATAGTTGTCGCCCCCTGTTGTAGGCACAGCGTAATAATATAAATGAGCCTCTCGATCCCGTTCCCTTTTTGGGTGGCTACTGAACAAAGAGGCGGCCAGGTTTGAGGTTAATATATCGGAATAGCTCTCACCCCTGACCTTTTGTCTCTGATATACTAGCCATATTTGTGCTGAAAAGGGACGTTAAACTCCAACTAACTGGCGTGACTAAGTTGACTAAGCACTGCCTAGATCATCGCTGTGCTGGCTGCGATGTGCCGACAGCTGTCTGGCTAACGAGAAGACTGACGAACACTGCGAAAACACACGTTGAGGACTGACGTTGACGGACGAGCATGACGTGCTACATAACGAGCAGTTCGCCGGCTGTTTTCAGGCGCGGTAACTGAGAAGAGAAAGCTTCACACACGAACTGCAGTTGACTCATCTGCACGAGCGTTGCACTGCATCAGCAAGTTGAGCGTGATACGTCAAGCCTCCTAGCTCCTTCGTCCAGAAACAGACACGCGCAGTGTTTACGAGACAATAATGGCCAGCATCTAACCGGAAGAAGAAGAAGGAACAAGATTTCACACAGACTTGTCCTCTTTGTGGCGCTTAGCCTTTAGCCGGCAGCAGTTTGACCCAATTAAGCCAGCATATGATGACAGCCTACAGCCAGTAAATCAATCAGTCAATCAATCAATCAATCAATCAATCAATCAAAGTGCCATAAGTCGTCGGCGAATCAGAGACGCTTCTACCGATGACGTCACGCCGCTGTCGACATGGACCGGATGCTGGCCAGCAGTACTGGTAACACGGCGGAACTCGTCGTTTCTTCCCTATGTAGCTGACACCATCGGCAGAAGTCGTTGCGCCTACCCGCGGAGGGATGGCCAGGCTGAGTTGGCCTCGGTGACTGGTTAAAAACCAACACAGTAACCCGCGAGGCGCGTCCCAACAATAACCGACTTACAGTATACCACACCAATCTTTCTCTCAGTAGAAGTTTACGCGAGTCGCTAACGTGCGATGTAAGCGTTCTTTGATATTGACAACGATTTGACTTAATCAGATTAACCACAAGTCAATTGTAGGCATTAACTAATCACAAAGGCCTGGTTCTACACTACTCACGATTACTCACAGTATGATTTTCATTTTGATTTATTTTTAGTTATAGTTTTAGTTTTCAGCTAATTTTAGTCGTGGTTTTACTTACTGTTAGATACTAACAACAACAATAAGGCAGTATACAGCACAGACACAGAGTTACTCGTGATTGTCGTCGTCATCATTATCATGATCA
>Ga0209363_1001408_pt1 | contig 11479 bp, 3 predicted proteins | sample WorMetexBAHAMAS3_FD_187385 | JGI IMG/M metagenome (GOLD analysis project Ga0209363, IMG submission 187385) | Marine gutless worms symbiont microbial communities from Max Planck institute for Marine Microbiology, Germany - Inanidrilus exumae... | ecosystem: Host-associated > Annelida > Digestive... | reverse complement strand
ATTTAACAGGATTGTAGGCCTTATGTATGTTATAACAGCGCCATACGAATAACTGAGTGACCTTTAAAATAACTAGGTACTTCTATATCTTGGAAAATATAGCACGAGGAAACTACGTGTGCTTACATATGATAAGAAATCATTTGTATGCTATAACTTATAGCCTACAAACCAAAACGAAGTACTGTTGAAGGTCACAGGCGGACATATGATACACTCTAAATAGGTGGTATCTACACATCGATTAGCTCTATTTCCTACAACCTTGAGTGACCTTCAGCGGTATTTTGTAATTTTGCACTGCAAACCATTGCAATTTCTTGTACTTGATCGACACGGTCATATAGGTTAGAATGCAGCCAACAAACTATCAACTGACATTGTGCAACGCGCTGTCCCTCTTCGATAGCTATGGTTCAAAGATAACTTATCTTTGTAATCCTAGTATCTTTGGTTCTAATGCTATTATACGAAGAAGCGGTTCGACGCAAAATGAAGATTTTACTTCTGTAAAAGTTTCATCAGGTTGACACAAAACTATATAAAATTACTATAATACGACCAAAATAACATACTGTTTACTGTTATTTTGGTTGTAAGTTGTATGAAGTAATTTTATATACCGGGTAGTTGAAGATTTTACTTATTTAAAATAAAGAGATGTGGGCGGATACCCTGTTTACCTGGTGACTGATGTAAACAATACCATTCAGGTGCTCTGTTATTATAATCGTGCAGGTTCAGTCATGTTGTAGTCTGCTGAAAAACTGACAAATGGGAGATCCATACTGACATATAGGCGAATAACTGCGATATTAGCATGTAGCTTGAGTATGAGTTACTGACCTGGTATTGTACATATCTGAAGCTAGACACCTCCAAGAAATTTTACACCCAGAAGTCGTTAGCTTCGTTTGTGATTGGTGGGAGTCGACCGTTTACATTCAGGTATGGCACGGGATAAATCTTTGGATGAATTATGTGTAATCACATCAAGACTCTTTGGTGTACTATTGCGCCATGGTTAAAAAACAAGTAGTAACGTTGTTTGGGCTGGCTATGAACTCGAGGAGAAGCTCTTTGATGATCCTTGTCTTAAATTTGTTGACGTTATCAAACAACAACAACAGCAACTGAGGAGCAAGTAATAAAGTTTATGAAATGTGTACAGTACAGTCCAGTCCAATCCAATGACAGGACTATTATTCCAGTATAATAGCTTGAACATCTAGCATTTGTCTGACTCTAAAATTGGCACAAATTATTAGTTTCGTCTATCATTAAAAATAAGTAATTCATCAGCATTTGTTAGTTACAACGGTCGCCAGACGTTTGGATTGGGTTATTAACATTTTGGGCACAATGGGTAGGACGTTTGGGCAACAAGCCTTGGACGTTTGTGTGACACACTATTTGGTCAATGGGTTTTACCATACATTTACATGCATACTTTTAGTCCATTAATATGTATGTTTAGGGAAGTTAGAAAGGGTTTTAAATAAGTTGTCAAGAAATTGACAAGTAATGCAATATGACAGTTAATAGCTATGTACGCCAATGTTTCAGCTATACAGTGCCAAGCATTTGTGATTTTACAGAATAATGTCAACATCATGTCACATGGAACTGCAATTATCTGGCGACAGTGTGATATTGACGAATCTGAAGTCAGCGGCATTCAAGATGTCTGTTGAGCCAACTCCAGGCTTAGTAATTGGCATTGCATCGTACAGACATCTTCTCTTTGTCTCTGTTTTACATCAAGGTCTTAACGTCTACAGGTCAGTTGAGTTGCTGTTGCATTTTTCTTACATGTGAAGTGCATAAAATGTCTCTGCCGGATCAATGTCTATTCTTCTGTAACTTTATTCCACCTCGGTACATATGTACATAAGAAATGAGGACATATGAATGAAATTTAAAGCGGAGGGCTTTATTTTCTTAGACACTTGGACGTCTTTTATAGTAACATTATTTTCTGTTAGTAAGTACAGTACCAATCATTAGTAGGGCTTGATTTTTGACAAACCTTGATTTTACATACTATAGCACTACAATGAACAAACATGGTCCTACCTACTGCTTTGGTATAAAAATATGGGATATCTGCAGTTTGCACAAGCATTGAGTGTATAGATAACGTGTTGGCAGCTTCCATGATCTCATGGAGATGACTCAGCTTATCTGGAATCACCTATGTCATGACTTCACTTGTAGTCTTGGGCAATCAGCGTCATCTATGTGTTTGTATTTATATGCATGCATACCTGTTGCTATGGCTAAACGAAAATCTCTGATTGCACTGACTTTAAACTTGGTTCAATGCCTTGGTCCCTAGTTTTTCTTGGGGGGGGATTGCAAAAACAATTTCCAGGATTTCTCAGTGCAAAAATGTAACCTGGCACCTTTCAACCCAGTAAAAATAAAGTGATCTGACAGACGAGTCTACTCAATGGGTCACTTTATCTTTCGCTAAAACCAAAGTCTAAAACCTTAGTCTAAGACTAAAAGTCCGGTTTAAGACCTAATTAATGCAAAACGTGAAGTGATGCTAAACTTTGGTCTAAGACCAAAGTCTAAAACCAAAGTTACCGCTTAAACCAAAGTTTAAGGCCAAAGTTTGGTTTAAAACCAAACTTAATCTGAGCAATCCGGTCTCAAACCAAACCATCCTAATGCATTTAGATAGGCAATTATCACTAATCTCTTAGAGTTAAGACTTTGGTCTAAAACCAAATCACTTTATCTTTCGCTTAATCTGAACTCGGTCTAGAACCAGGTTTTAGCCGTTCAGATTAAGCTTTGGTTTTAGACTAAGGTTTTAGACTTTGGTTTTAGCTAAAGATAAAGTGACCCAATGCCACACCAGACCCCGCTGCAATGTAATCTGCATTGTGTGGATCTCAAAAAAATTTGGTCTGCTATCTATCCACATTTCCATTAAAGCAGCCACATTGTATGTAATCCGACATTCTATGATATAGGTCACACCATCAAGGAGAACTGTCCCAACATTCAAGAAACATTTAAAGACCCATTTATTTAACCGTGCTTTTGTGTCACCCTAATTTAACGTAGCACAGCGCCTCTGTATCTGTCTACCGACCTCATGGCACTGTAGAAATCATATTATTATTATTATTATTACTATCATCATCATCATCATTATTACTGTAGCATCTGTTCCCAATCCCAGATCCAAATATTCTCATTGCTTTCAGCAAGAGCATGGGACAGTAAAATGTTGCTCTAATAAAATGCTACAATATTTAACTGGGTTGCCAGCTACCACCTGTTGACGACATATGTGATGGCCTTAAAACAGTTGTGGTTGCTGTTGTTCAAATATCATTAGCGTTCATCAGGTTGTATTTGCTTGTTTGTCTTGTAATTTATAGTTTATTTGTATCGACTAAGTTAAAGTGCATGTCACAGCAAAACAACACTTTGTTGCAGACGTGTGAATGGTGGGATTATGTTTCTCGGTCAGATCGCTGACTCAGCAAGTAGTTTTCATGATCTGCTTTCATCATCTGATCATCTGACTTATGTCAAGGTCCTACATGTATATTATAGCTTTAATATATTGAGTATCAGTCTTATTGTAATAGCAAGTGCTTAAAGTCATTTGGCAAGAGGCTGCATCACTATGTCACACCTCAAGGTAGCAAACAACAGCAACATTAACAAGTGTCCAAAGTAAATTTGGCTAAAGGCCGCATTGCCACAGTGCCCACACATGTCCCCCCTTCAAAAGTGCCCCTTCCCGTGCTGATTCTGGACCCATCTACTTCTTGGTTCCTTGGATCCACATGAGTCAGCCCCCAAACGGCATCTCGATCGTTTCAGCAGTTTTTACACAGCTCACCTGTGCGCCTAAGTCACAGACATGCTACGTCTGTAGCAATAGGTCACATCTATGCACCGTGTGCAGGCAATGCAGCCTATAATACTATACATACATGTACACATGTTGCGGTTATCATCAAGCACTTGAAGCACATCTAACGTACATACGTTTACACATGTTGACACTCGTTTATGTATGTCATAAAAGCATATAATGTACATTCAGTCATCCTTTGTTGCAGCAGTTCTGTTATGTCCTTTATCGCAAGTTGGCCTGGCTTAACTTTGTATAGTTAAAATGTCATTTCATCCATAGCAGAGTTATCTTTGTATACTTTTACCACGTGCATGCTCGTCAGTTAACGGCTGTTTTCCAAGTAAACCGTTCCCGACACCAACACCAGGTGGCAGTTTGATGTAGTGGTAAGGGCGTTCGGTGTGTCGACGAAGTTGCTCTACGTCGAGCCCGGTTAGTATTGGCATGGGTGATCGTCTTTGGGTCGGTGTATCATCTTGGTATGTAACCAGCCAGTAACCACCCAGGCCAACTCAGCCTCCTGCCGTCAGTGGGGCGGAAAATGAGTACCAGCTAAAGTGCGGTGATGCTCTGTGGCTAGGGAGTAAAAGCAGGTATGGATGGCTACTTCCACTTGTGGATAAACGTGAGAGGCAGGCAAAACTGGGTGCTTTATAGAGATGAGTAGATCATGACTAAGTGCTATACAAATCTACGGATTACTTTACTACACTTTACAGCTGTAACTGTTTCATCTGTTTTTCATCTATTGGCTGACAGCTGAGGCAAAGGACCTTGTTTTCTATAGTTCTGCTCCCCGACACCAGTACACAGTGATTTTGTACGCTTAGCTGCATGCGGCGTATGGAAATTATTTTTCAGTGTGATATTCAGTGGCTGTACTACCATGTGTACAGGAGGAGCAGAGCGGCAGTGTTTCTCTATGTATTCACCAGATGTCGTCCTTTGCCAGCAATGATGTAACTCAACCTGCCGAGACACTCAGCCTGCAGAGACGGTCACCGTATGCCGTCGAATCTCAACTTGGCCTGCTATTTGTTGGTCTGTCTTCATATGTCATCATCATCGTCATTGTCATCATAGTTTTCAGATGATAGAATAGAAGATAACATAGAGATGAAAACATATAAGACTAGCGCTTCACCCTCGTGCCTATGGCACAGGGTCACATCTTGCAGCAGGTTTCAGACTGGATTCAGCATCAGCATGCCTACGGTGCTCGATCTGTTATGGTTGCTGGCCGCTAGTTCCGAATTTCCCGACAGAGCTCACCATTCATTATCAGCATGCAGCGCGAGCCCACAGTCTCGAGCGGCGCTCACTAACCCCCCCGCCCCCCTTGACCATCTGTAGAGTATTAGGATGCCACAAGCCAAATTTCGTGTAGATCCGCTAAAAAACTGTGACCGTGCATAAGGAACAAGGAACACAGATTCGGTTTTATATACATGTATATGTATAGATAAGAGTAAATAGCATAATATTTGTACAGTATCTGGACAAAAAGTTCGTGTTCCTACAAATATGCTGTGTTTGTTAGTAAAGATTTATTATGGAGACATCTTATCTCTAAGACAATAAGACAACAGCAGTAGTTGATAGAAGGTGTTGTTGGCTTTGTCAGTGCAGTGTCCATGAAGTATATCTCCTGCGTGCAGTTTTCTGGTTCTGGTTGGTTGGTTATCTGGCCATTTTTCAACATCCAACTCCGGGTCTGGCAAAAAAGCCATTAACTACTGGTTACCTAAACTGGATATTTTACTTATTTAATACTAAGAGTTGGAAGGCACCGTATTCAATTATTGGTTTGTGTGTTATCACAGCATTATGACAGGAATATAATATAATGAAATGTCAAGTGGTCTTATAGCATTAGGCAGAATGCCACCATAATCACATTCATTTTTAATAATAATAATAACAAGTACGTCCGTCTTTGGAGACAGCCGTATATCCACACATGCCGATCCTGCGTACACGTCACGCTGTGGAGTCACCAAATGGCACATTCATTGTCTTCACGCACTGGCCAATTCGTCCAATTTTGGGCTTCTGGTGGAGCAAAGTTCACAAATATGGGAGATTCCCTGCTGGGATGCCGATGAACCGCCCTGCAAAATTTGACGCCACTAGCTTTTTTGGCTGAGAAATCCGTACAAACACACTCACAAAATTACAAAAAAAAGGAAACGATATACCCACACCTTGCCTATCGGCATGTGTGGATAATAATAGATGTGTATCATACTATTTGATTCGAGCTCCGATTCCGGCCAGATGTCTGGCAAAATCATTTTCAGGTCGGATTCCAAAAATGAGGAAAAAATTGACTGGCTACAGGTGGTGCTGGCTGGGGCTCATCATGGACAACGGAGGCATCCGACAATGCTCAGTTGAAAGGTAAGTCATCGATTCACTTGAGCTGATGTCTTGTCAGTGAAGAAGGGGTCAATGCACTGTGCATCATTCTTCAGACCGTTTCTGTTATCGCCACGATGCACAGCTTGCACTGTTGTTAAGTCTAGGTACAGTCTTCTCAGTCACAGAGGTCAGTGTCCAGTGGCAATACACGTCTGCAGATAGGGCAAGAAGGCCACGAGGAAGGCAACAGGAAACCTTCTTGTTATTAGGCCTACTCCCTGTTTAGTCTGAAACCTGCTGCAAAAGGCAAGAATGGCAAGGAGGAGTCCTCTCTGATGACGTGAGTCCATTTCTTTAACACACTGCTAGGGGTATTGCCTGCTTAACATGGACTATATGTTTTTGCTATTTAGGCGCTATATGTATGTGTGTACTTTGTGTGACTAATCTAGCATTATTGTGTGTGACTAATACTGCTACTGTAATGCTAGTACTCAGTTTATATTTAGCCGTTCATTATTATAAAATGTTGTACTGCATTTGAGTTTCACAGAACACTAAAATCGTATTTGCGTTTAATGATTATATTTGTGTGTGCAGTACCGGTAGTTATACTGCAGTTGTGTGGTTTGTTTTGCCATGGCATATAGATGTATCAGAGTGTGACGTCGTGGCAGTGGACATCAACTCACTTCAGATTGTTAGCCACTGGAAAGCCGTCCACAATACCGTCTCAATATTGCATACACAGACCCTGAACTCCGGCCAGTCTATGCTTGGAGTGGCCGATCTGCATTCCGGCATCACTGTCTATGACCTCTGTGTGACCTTGGAGGGGTCAAGCCCACCTTTCTCTCGTCTCTACCACGTCGACGTGGATGAGGTCCGACATTTCGAGCTGGTCGGTGCCTGCGTCGCGGTGTTTCATCGCCACGAGCCAAACGTCAGTTTCTGGAACGTGTCGGAGCAGCGGACAATCCTTTGCATCAACGTGCAGGAACAGGCTCGCAAGCTGTCCGAGGAATTTATCGTCGAAAACGAAGAAGACGCTGATGGTACCATCTCTACTTACTGATAGTACTCAGTTTATATTTAGCCGTTCTATTTTTAGCTGACCGAGGTAATGGTTTGGTTTATCCTGTGGGTTGTTTGTCTGTGTAACAGTGTGACGTTGGTGTATTGTGGCTAAACACCGAAACAGATTAAGCTGGTCTTTGATGCGAGGGTTACCGCACAGCCATTGTTTTAGATGTGGATCTGGACCTGGCTGGAGCTGTGCACGTGCGCCCACCAAGTGCATTTGCTTCGGCTCACGTGGCGTGGCTGACAACATTGACGGTACTGATCAACGTGTCGGCAACAGTCCGAGTTTATAGAGGATACCGTTGAACCCTCTTTTTCCTGCCCGGAATTATCTCCTTGTTCATCATGTGCATAGGAATTATTTGAAATAGTTCTTTGACAGGCGCACAGCACACGCCCGGGCTGAATTTTGAACCCAGGCTCCTGAGCGCGTTACGCTCCACTGCACATGCTTTGACCACTGGGCTACATGGGCGGGTCTTTCAACGATGTTCACTGCCATATAAATAAAACTGAGCGTGTGCGTTGCAGACTGTTGCTACGTAATTGAAGACAATGATCACGTGACGTCTGTTACAAGTTTCCCTATCGATGGTAGTTCCGACTTCCTCCTTCTCTATGGCACGGTATCCGGCTGTGTGTTCGGAATGTCGGTAAACCACCGATCCAAAGTGTTCAGCATTCCGTGTCCTCACATAGATGTGTCGTCCTCGGCAGCCGTAGATGCGGTGACTTTGCTGCCATCTGGGCAGCTGTTGGTTGCTTACCGGGGCTGGACCGGGTTCACCGTCATGAACTTCGGCGTCACTGACCCGCCAAATCGCCCGCCGACTCGCTGCCTCAAGCGTGACATATGAACACCGGCAGCGCAGTGACGTTCACTTCTTCTTATGTCTTCGTCATCCATCCGACAATGTCAGCAAAGGCTGTATGCTTTCGGGATGTCCCATTGTCCCGTTCGTTCATTCGTCCGGACAATCAATCATTTTATTGACGAAAGGATAAAAACAACCAGTGACATTATCACAAAAATAAACACAAATTAAGCTACAATAAAACAGTTACAACAATAAAAACAACTATGTATAGCACAAAAATCTATAGACATTAAATTCTTGTAGCATTTAATAACTGAAGTATTAACTGTTAAGTATTTACGGTCGGCCGAAAATTAAACAAAGCAACTGCATTCATGCATTTTTCCTACTTTTCTTCATCAGTGTTATTGTAACAATTACTAATACAGTGACCACGTAATAGAAGGGGGTCCTCCTGCGAGGCTGCACCTCCCAGTCACTCAAAATCGGTGCAAGCTGCCCCCAGTTAAACTTTGCATGGCAATTTCCAGCTGCCATATTGGTATCCGGATAATTATCCGGATGATTTAATATCCGGTAAACGGATATCCGAATAGTAAATGATCTGTTTTGAGCATCCCTTATCGAGGTGGCAAAGGCATCCACGTCGACGCTGGGGCGTCAAAGTGCATCTTCTAGTTTTGAATAGTGATAGCTTATTTGTCTCGCATATTTACTCTTACCACTTCAGTGGTACAGGTAGAGCAATCACTGTGGTGTGTGTGTGTGTCCAGATAATAAATTTTGAACTAAATGACCTTTGATCTAGATATCTGGCATGCTAGTTCCAAGGTCTAGGTCTTAAGCCAAAGTTCAGTCTTTCCTTTACCGTTGGTGCGAGTAACTTTTAGTCACATAGCACTGAGACTGTTGCTAAAGTGGTTGATAAGCCCTCAGATGAGCAGTTGTGCCATAATGGATAATATGAAGTTAGTTCAATAGACCGTGATGGGTTGTTGTTGCATACGGTATAGTAGGCATCTACTGTAAAACACTATATTTTTGCTGCGTCTTACTTTATCGACTTTCTGACATAGAACATTTGCTGTATTTTAATTTGGTGTATTTTTGGTGTTGATATTCTATGCAGATAAAGTTACGATAATAGGCGAATTTCAGAAATTTGTGTGTATTTAATTTCGCGATTCTAGTCAAACTGCAAAAATCGCAAAAATTTGATGCACACAGAATAATAGATGTTTACAGTATTCACTGTACCAGCAAGGCAGTCATAGACATCTGATTTTGCCCGGGTGCCGCCAGATGGCAAACTCGACAAAACATAACATCGTCTTTGATTCTGCCCCACTGGCACCATTATGTGAAAGCATGGCATCATCCACTGTGATACTGTATATGTAGCAGGTTGGTCTAGTATATAAATATTAATAACTTGACAATTTTATTAAAATAAAGAATTAAAGATAGAACATAAAATAAGCATTTCAAATTTAACGAATTAGTTAATCTGAGCATTGGTTTAAAAACCAGACTTTCGCGTTTAATTTAAACTTTGGTTTATAATTTTAGTTTAAAACTTTTAAATGACAGATAAAGTCACACACCGTTATTTGCTAACGCTTGCCTTGTAGCAAGCAGCTGTTCTTCCAATCAGGCCTGGAATTTATTCTTTTCAATAAAATCTCTGTAGTAAGTGGCCTTGGACTTGGGTCTGTTCTTAGTGTGGTTGAACTCTGTAGCTAGATCAGGTTAGCTTCATGACTTGTTTTCAGTGCATTGTACCAAGTGTGCTGTTTATTCCGGTGCATTGTGCCTGCACAGCTACTGCTAGTACTTACCGTATTTCCTCTAATAGAAGCCGGGGGCTTCTTTTAGAGACCCGGCTTCTACTAGAACCACCCGGTTCACTGATGAACATGACATTATTTAAAACACCAAGATTCTTGGTTTTATATTTATTAGTGCAAAGTGAAATACCCGGAAAGCCATACCGCCGTTATGCTAAATGCTAATCATGCAATACGCACGTATGACGCAATGCACCACATTGCTATGGGGGGATGCGCAATCAGTTCTATGATATTCGTCTTTTAGACCCCCAGGCTTGTATTAGAGACCCGGCTTCTATTAGAGGAAATACGGTAGCATACCTGTGCCATTTCTTTATAAGATGAAGTGTGCGTCGTGTCTGTTGATCACAGTGACGAGATAAATTTTGATATTACTTTAGCTTTCTAGTCACGGACAATTTCTTATTGATATCAGTCAATCAGTGACGTATTTAGGGGGCCTTGAAAAGTTCCTTTAAAATTATTAAATGAAAAACTCATAAATTCGTTCTCAAGAGTCACGCCCAGTGGACAGATATGAATGAACTACATTTGAATTTTAGTCGGGGTGGGTGCACAGGCCCGATTGCTCAGGTTCTAAATGTGCCACTGATTAGTGTGATGTAACCCGTGCTTTATTACTGTCACGTTATTGTATTTTTATTTATTATTTGATAGCATTGTCGTTGTTACACTACTACTAGTCAGAGTCGCTTGCTGTTAAGCTTACTAGTCTGTTTTTTAGAATCTTAACAGGCTATATTTGATACAGTGCGGCATTAGGGTGCTAGGGGTGCTGCAGCACCCGGGCCTGCAGTTTTGGGGGCCAGCAATTGGTGGGAGTGGTAACCTGGTTATCGGTCTGTAAGGGGCCCGCATTTGGCACAGCACCCGGGCCGGCGGGCCCGCACTAGCCTTAATGCGGCCCTGATTTCATAGTTGTCTCAGGTCGTGCCATGTACCTCATAGTTCTTCCAAATAAGGCCCCATAATGGCTCCGGGGCTGTAATGCACCCTGCTTCATTTGTTGAATCTGGCGATATATAAAAATCGTTATTTGCCCCTTACGGGTTCCAGGGCGGTAATGCACCATGATTCGTGTGTTGATTTTGATGCTATATAAATTGTTTGTTTGTGTGTTTACTTAACTTCCTTCCTTGCTTTTTCTTTCCTTGTACTTTCTTTCTTATTTACTTCCTTACTGGTTTCATTCCTGGTATAAAGAAAGACTGAGGTCTAGTGATTTCCCCGACTGGCTCTGTCGACACAAATTTGTTTCCCAATTCAAGAATTAACCAGCTAACCTGGGATTCAGTAACCCCAAGTTTACCAGGAAAACAGACTGGTATGCATATTAGTTGGTGGTAGCCAAGCTGTGCTGCGTAGTTTTATGGTTGCTGTTGGTGCTCAGTGCATTTACTGAACCCAGTAGAATAATGATGTGTGTTTTGAATATAGTTTAGTTATGATCAATTGTTGATGATACATAAACATGTATATTA
>Ga0209363_1001406_pt1 | contig 11487 bp, 10 predicted proteins | sample WorMetexBAHAMAS3_FD_187385 | JGI IMG/M metagenome (GOLD analysis project Ga0209363, IMG submission 187385) | Marine gutless worms symbiont microbial communities from Max Planck institute for Marine Microbiology, Germany - Inanidrilus exumae... | ecosystem: Host-associated > Annelida > Digestive... | reverse complement strand
ATACAGATGCTCATGTTTCGCCTGCAACTTAGTGCACGTAACAGCATCTACCTGCAGCTCGCCTTTACAGGAGTTAACACAGTCCACAAGTTCCTCTTTAGCAGTAGAAGGATGCAGCCTTGACACACGAACTTGGTCTTCCCTTTCCCTCTAGGAACCTTCACATAAAATTTGGTACAAATCCATCCACAATTTTTTAGTTATCATGGTCACAGACAGACACACAAACCAATGCCGGTAAAAACATACTCACACGCTTTCGCGGGTAGAATAACAGCACCACATGTGATGCGAGCTTTCCTCAAAATTCTTTGACCACTTTTGTCATAACGCAGTGTTTTCCGTTTTCTGGCAGTATGAAGTTGTTTTACTAACTGTGCAGGTGGTTAAATCAAATCAGTTGACTCCAATACTGCAGTGTCACGGTGATGCTGACCCACTGGTTACTCATGAGTTTGGTAAAATGGCATCCGATCTGATCAGTACTTTCAACAATCACTTGCAGTTCAAGACATATCGAGGCTTGACTCATCGCTATTGTCTTCAGGTACTGTTAGACCACATTGCAAGCATTGCATCGATGCAGCCTATTGCTATAGATGTCGCATATAGTTGTGTTGGGCACACAGGTGACTGTACTAAAACAACCGAAACGATTGTGAGCCCGTTTGGGGGCCGACTCATTGTTTCAGAAGTTTGAGCCATTCACTGATAGTTTCTTGAATGACAGTTAGCTAGAAACGTAGCTAGAAACGTACAGATTAAGGTGGAATGAGCAAAAGTGTTCCAGAACACGGTATACAAACTAAAATTCCGAGAACGACTGGAAATAAATGTTTTTAATTGTCTTTTGAAGCCTATGCAGCACTTCAGTAAGTCGCTGCATCAGTTCACTAACGTCATAAATCCTCCTCTGATTGCTTTTGCATTGTCTTCTAAGTCTTGTAATCATAAGAATTCTGATCTGGGTTAATTTATGGCCACGAAACTGGCAAAATGAATTCTGACATGTCACATGTAACGATTTTACTGAAATCGGCAGTAAGTCTTATTTTTCAAGTTTTGAAAAGTAGGATAGTAATGCATTTAAGATCAGTTGGAAAATCTTTGTATCATATATGTGCAAAATTTTCTTGGGAATCTAACAGTGACAGCATTTTAAAAATATGCTGAAGTTATCATAAAAAGTCAAGTGCATTGGGTTTTGAGACACAGTTTGTAGAAACCCACTACTTTGCATCATTTAATGTTTTAAGTAATGAATGTTTTATTTTTCTAACTTATTTACCTTTTTGTGACATTGTGTATTCTCTCTTTGTCAGCATTTATGTGTGTTTGCCAGACGCTCATTTTCATACGCTTCACCTGTCACTTGGAACAATTTACCTGCTGACACAATGCTGTGTAACAGCGAATCTAGCTTTAAAAAACATTTAAAGACATTCCTTTTTAACACCTGCTTTTATGCCGCCTGATTGACTCCTCCCCAGCGCCTCTGAAGCCTCCTCGTAATGGCGCTATATAAGTATGTGTATGATTATGATTATGTTAATAATAACACTCTGCATGTTGATTTTTTACAGGAATTGACGGACATCAAAGACTTTATTGCTAAGTGTCTACCTGCCATATAATTGACTCTTACAGAGAAAGTGAAATACAGTACTGAGTGTATTTTATCACAGATATATATAGTTAAATATTCTAGATTCACTACGTTCAATCCAAACTGCAGACGAAAGTGTTGCCATCGATCGCCGACAAAATCGGGACCAACATATATGGCAGCAGATCTCAGCTATTTTTAACAACAATCAACAAAGCGTTATGGGATTTGTTTTGATCGACTCAAACCAATCACTGAGCGCAAAGTGTGTTTACGTAATATGCATAGTTGCATATTCGCATAATATGACGGAAATTAACATCCGGGCAACTGGTTTGTTTACATCGCATAGCAACAATATAGTCAACAATGGGCATAAGTTCCCGTAACTTTAATCGATTTAACATTTTAATTTTCATCCAAAACAATTTACATGACCAATTATTAGTTGTATACATGTCGAAAGTTTACAATAACGATAAGATAACACGGCATTGTATTCAGTGGCGTAAACTAGCTAGAGTTTAGAATGAAAGACCTTCACCCATTATTAGTAGCTTGCATTGTAAGTTCTATAACTATCTATACATTTAGTGGCGGCCATATTTGTTGGTCCTCCTATATGGTGGCTACACGTTTATAGGCGAGTGCTGGCCCTGTGTATTTTATGACCAGCAGTGTTCACTGTTCATCCATTATTTGCGAGCTCCTGCATGACTGGAAGCAACCGTCAGGAAGACCCTGTCACACATGGCTCAGAGCCATTGAATCTGATCTGAGACCCATGCGGGCTCCACCACTCCAGGGCTGTAATGCTCTGTGACTGATTTGTTGATTCCAGCACTATATAAATCATGTACTTACTTACTTCTTTACTTATTTACTTCCTTAAGAATAGGCTCGTTCAGTTCCAGTCCAGAGGTTGTAAGAAGCGACCAAATCTGGCTTTAGTTTTTTTGTTTAGTTTGTGTTATAGTATATTTTGTTACGGATGTATTTTTGCTTTTGTTGTGTTAGATTTAGTTTTTCAGTAATAACTTATTACTGGCCCGCCTATTGGGCCAGTATTGTTCTGCACACTGTTGTCTGTAACGCGCGTGGGTGGTCGGCCGCCGCCAGCCCGGGCACGTGGCCGGTCTGGTGGCCGACACTGCATGGTGGGACAGTACGGTTACTTCCCGTTAGGGCGACACCTTGTTAAACCAAGAGATTGGCTGGGAAGAATGTCTCGAAAATGACCTATTTTGTGTCGGGTGGGATATAAAACCTTAACTCAGTCAATCAGTCACTAGTGTTAGATTGTGGAGTGGACACAGATGTCCTTAAGAAGAGAGAGAGAGAGAGAGATTTTGTTATTGCTTAGCCTTCATATTGGTCCTTATGGTCAAAATATGTGTGCTTGGTTTTGGCCTGTCTAGCCTCTGTCTTGTCCTTCACCTTGGCCTTGTCTTTGCTGTGTGTCCTTGGCTTTGTCCCTGTGTTTCCATTAGCAAACATTTTTTTCTCTCTGAACACTGCAGGTTTACATGCAGATGCCGGAGAGACTTCTTGGGTTGTTGGTATTTTGTCAAATGCAGTTTGTGTCTGCGAGATGTGGCTTGAAGAAAATTGACTTCGTAAACTGTCGAACTGTGCTAGTGGTTTCATTATGTTGGTTGCAAATATTTTAATCACTGTGATCTCAAGCTTTGGTCTCGGCCTGTCTGGCCTTAGGAAGGTTGGCTTCGATTGTAGAAAGTCTTAACCTTGTCGGGTAAGTCCTTGTTTTTGGCCTTGGGGTGTATGTTCTTGTTAATGTCACTGTTTAAGACTGCTGCTATGATGTGTACATGTATATTCTGAAAGACACAGTCCTTGAAGTTGCATTGCCTTTAGCTGTGAAATAACGTGTGACTAAGACCTGTGAGACAACGTGCCATTGGGTGTGTCAGAATATCAGAATGTTGATTCATGTGACAAACTGGGCAGTTTAAGCCCCATGAACATTGAGTGCTGTTTGAGAGGTCTACTTGCATTCCACTTGCATTCCATGCCATACTGTTATTGTCGTTATCATAGTGTAATCATAGAATGCCAGTCCAGTCCCCACGCATTTGTCTCTTCCCACATGCAGTTAACATAGTTTGGGTGCTGACTTAGCACTTTATTGTTTCTTATACTTTCCAACATAGATCGTTGTAGTGTGACCTGAGTCACGTGATTTCTGTGTTCAAGTTCTGCTGCAAACTCATGATTGCATAGTGTTCTTAGTGTAAGTTCATAAATTTCATAATTTTTTCTGTCCATGCAGCACATTCTGGTAGTAATGTTTGCATCGGTGGTATGCTGATAGGCCATTGAAAATACAGATGGTGGTTTGGAATTCCCGGAAAAGTCCTTAAATTTCAGAGTTTGTTTAGAAAGAAACCCACATTATGTCTTTCTATAGGTTTGCTTGTTTTTTTTTTGTTTTATTATGTACATATGTATAGAATAATTTATTCAGGAAATGTTGTACTAGACTTCATACGTTTGTTCACCCAGATTAAGAAGTGTTGTGATGCGAATTTGTAGTCATCAAATTAATTGTTGTTAGCTGTTTCTTAAGTACTTGCTTTTACATTTGGAATTTTTGAAAATGGTATGTATTGAATTTTGTATTGTATATTTTATTATCTAATTATCAAGGTTGTTGTATGCATAACCTTTATATTCCAACTCCAACATCTGCAACTAATTCTGGGTACAACATTTACGTGACAGAGACATCTCACTTGTACAGTTTAAGAGACTTTTGAAGACACTTTTGTTTGTCTAGGGCTGAGGCGCATAGTGACTGTTGCTTTTTTGCGCCGAGTACAAATATTCTTACTTAGTTGCTTACTTACAAAATAAACCATTATTATTGTTCAAAGGTAGTCACAAAATTCCATATAAAGTGGCCAAACAAGCGGCATATTTTATGAATTAACCTTTACATAGCTTAGAATTATTATTTAGAAATTTCTTTGTCACAGATATAATTGCAATATACACCTTGTTTCAAAAAAGTTAGTTCAGTTAGTTCCTCCGAGTCGACCTACGTAATAAAGTGGGTGTCAAATGTCCGTCCGCCCGTCCGTACGTCCGTCCGTCCACAAAAAGTTTCTTTGATTTCAATGAAATTTGGAATGTAGGTAGAGGTCGATGAGTGATGCATGACGGTGCGTAGTATGACCCGATCCAAGGTCAAGGTCACGAGCCCTTGAAAGCCGGAAATTTGGCCATTTTCAAAGGCTATCTCCTCTTCCATTTACAATGGAAATGACCACGCATTCTTAAATTAGGGCACAATACCTAAAGCTTATCTGGGCCGTCTTTTGATTTTTGTCCTAATTTTTTGTGTCGCGTGACTTTGAACTTGGCAGTGCTGTCATTGTTTCTGACCACGTCTCGAAACAGGAGTCGACAATCAGTCCCGCACGAGGCTAATTTTTATTATTTGAATAACTCAGTCAAAAATAAACCAATTTCAGTAATTTTTGGTATTCAGAATCCTGAAAAATTTCACACCATAAAATTATAATGTACACCTCACCTGTAAAATGTAGCTACTGTACCTTGAGAAATTCAAAAAAGTAATCGTTGCATGTAACCAAAGTGATAGTATTGTGAAAAGGTTGTAGTTCATGTCTGACTTCATGGCATGGTAACAAATTTTAATTGAATTTCACTCATCACTGGATGCATTACAGTGCGGGAAAATTTTGTAAAATTTCAGCAATTATTTACATTTGACAGTTATTCAGTGTAAACCAAAGGAGGTTTTGCTTTTAGAGAAATGGGCTGAATGCCAGCACAATGTGATGGATAAAGCATTCATAGCAACGAAAAGTTTCCAAGAGTGAACCAATGCAGAAGATTGTCACTGTTGATAGTTTCACGTGATCTTTCTTGCCTGAAATTCAATTGTAACAACATAAACACTGGCTGTTTTTTAAACCCATTCATTTTGTGGTGAACTGTTATAACTTTGGTCAGATGAAAGAGGTCTGCATTTCACAAGGTTAGCGTGGTGGCATTTTTCAGAAGTGATGGACAGGCTCATAATCACGTATGTAAAATTTCTTCACTTTAGTATTCTGTATACCAACATTACAATTATTAAAATCGATTCACTTTGATGGAGTTATTCAAAAATAAAAATAAAACGATCACTGCTCACTTTTGCTTCCGACAGACTGTGAAGTTTTGATGTATTTAGGTGACTTTCTAGAAGTGTGCCACTGTTTTCATAGCATTTATTGATGCAATTTTTTGGCTGTTATTTATGTTGTATATGTCATAGAACAGCAATGTTATATGCCACAAATTACATGTTAACTGTTGTCTAAGATGACGTTTTTCATGCATCTGCTGGATGTCATTTATTTGTATTCAGACTACACCTTTCTAAGCCTAAACCGTAGTCAGTTACTTTGGACCACTTTGCCTGAAATAAGTAAGTATACAACGAGGGCAGCATGTAATGTCGCTGGCAATTCATTATGTGTACCAGGAGTCCCAGTTGTCCTGAAATTCTTGCAATTTCAAAGTTGTCCTGAAATTTAAAATTGTCCTGGAATCATAGTCATTTGGCAAGCAAGAATGTCCTGATATTGGCTTTTGTTCTACCATAACATATGGCAGTTTACTGTCTTACTTGCAGCATTGCTTGTTTATTACCGTCGTTATCATTGACGGTCCTGTACTCTGCGAGATTGTGACAATTCATTGTTTCGTGTGGTAACATTGTCATGACTGCGTTATTGATCTTTATGACTGATTTGGGATCAAGAAAAGTATGCGTTTATTTTTTCTACGTGTTTTTCTACGTATTTTTTTCTACCAAATAAATCCTGAAATTTGCTAAAAGCTTGTTTCTGAAATTTAACTTTTTGCTGCTGGGACCCCTTGGACATGGTAGTCGGTCTTTCTGTGGTTAAAAATAACCTAACGGACATTTTGTGCCATTTTCTGCGCTTAATTTTTGCTCTGTGTGCAATCAACAGAATATGCATAATGTGCATAAAATAGTACATTTATCTGTTAACTAGTCAACAAGAACACTAAACGTGACACATTGTCAGTATAGATAAACAATCACCGATAAAGACAGTATAATCACAGCACACACGCAACGCGTAGTTTTTCTGTCCATCTACGGCAGCATCAAAGAGATGAGCATATAGAGCGACGTAACAAGCAACACAAAACGTGTCATATTGAGAAAGATCCCAAATGGAATGTGTCTGGGCTTCTGTACAATAGCATCTGCGTAGTATTAAGCTGGCTGCACTGCTACTGGTTCAGTAATCAGCAAAAATCTATTTCGGATATTGCTTATTGCTTGTCTCTCGTCTTTCAGCTTTTGGGCAAATTAACGTGGCACACATTAACGTATCATATCGTAATGTCACAGTGACAATACTGTACTAAATCAGTATTTGAAAGGGCTCTGCACTTTATTATTAACTTGGCCGCGTCTAGCAGTAAGCGTAACGTGTCTCTCGTCCGTCCGTCCGTCTGTCTCAACCGTCTGTTCCAATCTTAATAGAGAGTGCGGCGCATACTCAACGTGACTCGCCAGGGGACAGCACGCGACTCGGCGAGCGTACATTTCGGCCCGACATTAAGGAGGTCCGACATTCTGTTTTGCACACATGATCGTACAACTATACATACTATACTATCGTACTATAATATACTATAGTGTGTGTCTTGATAGAACGTGTGCCACTTTCAAATGTGCAACGCAATGTTGCGGTATATACTTTAAAATGTTAAAATTAAAATGTATTACATATCTGTGAATATAACTTCGTAGGTTTTCACACAACAACTGTATGGTGCAGCTGTTTTTATATGACAGAATAGATGCAGAATTGGAAGCAAGTTACAACAACAAAAAACAATGTAAACTGCATAAAGAAACTGCCAACATTGTATCTGGCATTACCACGACCAGAAAATCTAGCTAAAAAGATACACTGAATTGATCTACCATGCGGCCTATTAATATAGTCAAAAAATATTATACTTTGGGTGATATTGTGTGTCATACTCAAATCTGACAAAAACAAGCTTTATTGGCATATTTTAGGACAATTTGTAGAGAAACAGTAGAGGTGCAATTTTTGGCCTACCTGTAGTTCTGGAAAGTACTGACAAATTATGTACAAAACATTTTTCACTTGGCTAAAGTGCGTAAAATACGTGCATATTACGAATTACTCTACCACAGCAGTGAAACTAATTTTCAAACTAATTTTCAACAACGCCAAGTAGATGCGGTGAAGAAAGGAGTTTATTTTTGACATTTTAGAAGATATAGTTGTATGCTGCGATCAGTAACACTGTCAATATGTTACCGCATATCTGTATCGTCAAGATGTTATCTGTATCGCTCGGTATTCCGAGAACTATATTTGTCGCACGTGTTGTCCTCTGTTCTCGCAGCACGGACTATACAGTCCCGGCAGAGTCTTCCCGAACTTCGGTGCAAGATACTGCAGCATGACCTTGACCAATCCGTCAAGGTCATACTCGTTTCTCCAGCCCCAATCTTGGCGTGCACCACTGTCGTCGAATACCATTGGCCACGAGTCGGCTACACGGTGAACCAGAAACAACATACAACAGTGACAGAAACACCGATGCTGGCGGGTGCAGCTAGTCGTACTAGGCAATACTTGGTACGACGACAAAAATCATTTCACTTAATTAAGTGCGCATCAGCAGTTGAGTTGAGTAACTGATTGAAACGAATACGAAAGGTTGTTTATTACACGTAGGCCTACGTAACTCTACACTCATAACATAGGTGTTTTAGTAACTCAAATTATTTAGATTAATATATTGAAAACAAAAGCACGAAACCGATAAGAAACACCAGCTATGTCATGCTATACCAACTTCAAGACTTGCATACCTTAACTTACTAATAGGCCCAGCAATTTGGCTAATTAAAAAGACGCCTTATGCGGTGTTTACATGTGAAATAAAAACTAGCTGAAATACGTTTTATTTTAGACGCGCATACATGTGAAACGAAACCGAAACAATTCTTAAACTGTTTCAGTGTTTTATTTTTAAGAGTAATGCTGTTTCAGGCGTAATGTCTACACAACACAGCGCCTGCGCGGATAAGTGCATTAGCCGCCTCTATCGAGGATCACAAGTCGGCCGGTAAACCACAAAATCAGACGTAGGCATACATAACTTATTGCATTGTTGTCAGAGAAGGACCGAGGCCATGGGTAACAAGTACAGATAATTTCGTGAAATTTGGACATGTTGTTTTCGAGACATACGAGCGGACAGACAGATGGAGAGACAGACACGTTGGTAGCAATGCTTCGCAGCCCGACCGGTGGTTAAAGAGCGATGACAACACTGACCGATGCGCTGGCGTGCGTCGGGCTTGTAAGTGACCGTCAGTTCGGGTATGTAGCGCTGAATCGCCTGCGCTATCTCGTCCGGCGTGAAACTCATGGCGTGCACGTTGTATGTTCGCCGTCGCAGCGCGTCGTCGGGAACCACGAGGTACTCGGCGATGGATCGCAGGCAGTCGTCCACGTACATCATCGGCAGACGAGTGTCAGCACGCAGGAAACATTCGTGGTGGCCGGTCCGCAGAGCGTCGTGGAATATCTGGCACGCGTAATCTGTCCGTCGTCCACACAAACCGTGACAAGAGAGGCGGCGAAGCAAGCGACGAACGGCCGTCAAGGTTAAAAGCTACAGTAGGGACCGAAAGTGCCTTTGCGCCCCAGCTAAACAACTGTGAATGAGAAACTTTTCGAGATTGATGGCAAATACAACAAGTACGTCCGTCTTCGGGGACGGACGTATATCCACACATGCCGATTCTACGTTCACACGCCGCGCAATATTCCACGAACGGCGCATCACTGGCGTGACGGTTACGTGGGTGCATCTCTATTCTCTACGGTACTATAAATAGAACGATTTTGGGCTTCTGAGTGGTCGTGGGGGAGCAACGTTCCCCACAATTTGAGATTCCCTGCCCAGGACGCCGATGAATGACCGTGCAAAATTTGACGCTTTATCCTCGGCGGAGAAATCCGTAACCGTACAAACACACACACACACAAACAAACAGTAACCGATATATTCACACCTTGCCTATCAGCATGTGTGGATAAAAAGTAAAGCGGTACACAAAGCAAGCTAACAGAACACGTATTTCCACCTCAAAACTGTGAACCAGTTCTTGTTGTCCATGTCGTCAGCTACCGAACGTATCCGTGGCAACAGCAATATCTACAGCTTTGCGGTGTTAGAAGGTAGAATGCCAACCTGGTCGGCATTAAAGTTTTTGACAGTACACTATCCCATGGTATAGACCCATTTTAAACTTTTCTAAATAAACTTTTATTGTTTCACAGAAGTGATTCTATATTCCGTGAAAGAAACTACTGACAACAGAGCGATGCTACAGTTTATCCTTCATCTTTAAATAAAATTAACACTGCAGTCTGTTGCACAATGGCAGTGTGTAGGCCTATCTGTGACACAACACCTTGAAAACCGCAAAGTACTTTGTAGGCCTACTTGAAAACATAAAACACCGTTGTCCAGCCACAACAAACAGAATGCGTTTCATCAATGTGCGAAAATGTTTCAGCGTCGACAGAAATAGGAACTAAAAGAAGCCAGCACTCAAAAGAGTGCAAAAACTCACGCCGGCATTGTTTTTGTGACTCGTAATCTTGACCTTTGACATTTTGACCCCAAAATGAATGGGTTTCCAGGACTCATCGTGGAACATTTTGTATGTCAAGTTTTGCGATCCTACACTGCAATTGCATCGGTTTTGGGGATATCGTGCAGATAAACAGACCGACAGACAGACAAACCGCCGGTGAAAACCCTACCCTCGTCCGCGTGGGTAATGAATGCTATATGTTACAACCTGTCGTTCCTCCACCGGGATTCGTATCAGCCGAAATGATGCCAGGCAATCTTAGACATCGAAAGTCCATGCCAAACTTGTCATGATAATACTGCAACATATCCGTACCGGATACCAGTAATGTATACAATTTATCGTAGACAATCAGAGATGACTGAATTCAATAAGAGAAAAAAAGACGACAACTAGAGAACGCCCTCAGTCGAGGTCGCATAGACCACGTTAGCAACATCGTAGCCGATCGTGAATTTGCGGCGGGCTGCTATTTATTTACAGTTTTCAATGCCGGTCTGCTTTGCAGCTACTGGTTTCCTGACTCCATTTAGTAGTAGTAGTAGCACTTTCTATTTTTAATCAGTCGACTGCGTTTTTAATCTTGTGACCACAAACTTTAACTCACGACTTTGACCTTTGAATCTGACCTATACAGAGTCAAGGTGAACCACCGTGCCAAATATCTACACCATGTTCCAAAAATGGAAGACACCAAACTCAGGGGCATCGCCACGGGGTGGAATGGGGTGGACCTGCCCACCCCACTTTTTCCACAGGGGGTTCCTGTGATTGATGCATGCGGATCCGGGGTAAGAGGGGGTCGGTCAGGCATAAGGCTTGCCGCTTCCCTCATGGATTCCAAAGTGGCCGTATGCCGACTCTGCATTGCCCAGTATTTTCCTTCCAAATGCTTCATCCCTCTTGGGAGGGAGACCTTTTCCACATTCAGAAAATGTAGGTAGACAATAGGCGGAGTCAAGTGGGAGTGAATGTCATTCACTCCCACTTGACTCCGCCTATTGTCTACCTACATTTTTCCACCTGGCGACAACTCATATCATTCCGAACTTAAGACTTGGCTTTTTGGCAAATCCTTTCCACCATAGGCCTTTTCCTTACCTATCGGACTGACTCCACGGACTACCCGACCATTTCCGGCTTTACTTCGCTC
>Ga0209363_1001405_pt1 | contig 11491 bp, 9 predicted proteins | sample WorMetexBAHAMAS3_FD_187385 | JGI IMG/M metagenome (GOLD analysis project Ga0209363, IMG submission 187385) | Marine gutless worms symbiont microbial communities from Max Planck institute for Marine Microbiology, Germany - Inanidrilus exumae... | ecosystem: Host-associated > Annelida > Digestive... | reverse complement strand
TGTTCGCTGCCATTTGCGGCTATGTTCAATTGCAGCAAATGTGTCTGATGGACGTAATCAAAAATTGTTACCAAGTACAAAGGAACCTTTTCAATGGGGTGGTCGCCGAATTTGTTCGCTCCTTTACGCTCGGTAGGGAACACCTTAATCCTCAATTCTCCAACAACGTCAATGCGTAAGTCCTAAAGTATTTGCTAGATTCCTTAAGAATATGCTTAAATGCTTATGTGTTCGATAACAATTTGACGTATCGGAAGAACATATTAGCGCTGCGCGCCAAGACGGAAAGGGCCAAGATAGAAAGCGGATGGACCTTGAAACCGGAATCGAATCCTCCAGGAGCCTTGGCTTCTCCGATACTTAAATAGACACTTTGTGCACGAAGTGCAAAATCTCGCAGCGCACGGATGTGCTTTGCCAAAGATCGCTTGTGCAAAGCTCTCAAATAAAATTTCTTAAATCCCCCGATGGTAATTCCAGGTCTGCCGGAAAACACCATCTGCAATTTTTGATAAGATACTTCAGTAATATACTTTACGTTAATAAATGGTAAGGAGAATTTTAGGATGATTAAACCACATGGCTCCGACACCCTAAATCCACTATTCGTATACGACTCGGCAAAACACGATGAACTTCTGCACGAGGCAGAAAATCTTCCTTCTCTGGAAATTAATTCTGCAGCCGCCGCCAATGCGGTGATGATGGGCACAGGATATTTCAACCCCCTCACCGGCTACATGAACCTAGCCGATGCCATTAGTGTCGCCGAGACCATGAAGACCACGGATGGACTGTTCTGGCCCACTCCGGTGATGAATATCACCAATAACATCGAATCGATAAAAGGGAAAAAACGCGTCGCCCTTCGGGATCCCAACGTAGAAGAAAATCCCATCATGGCCATCATGGATGTGGAAGACATCGAAGAGATGTCGGATGCCGAAATCAACGACATCACCCAACATGTCTATGGCACTAGCGACATGGAACATCCCGGTGTCAATACCTTTAATAACCTAGGCAGACATGTCATCTCCGGCCCGATTCAGGTACTGAACTTCAGCTACTTCCTGACCGACTTCCCGGATACCTTCCGCACGGCAGTAGAAATCCGCAACGAAATCGCAGAGCGCGGCTGGAAAAAGGTCGTTGCTTTCCAAACCCGGAATCCCATGCACCTGGCCCACGAAGAGCTTTGCCATATGGCCATGGAGCGACTCGGCTGCGATGGTCTGGTCATCCATATGCTGCTTGGCAAATTGAAACCTGGAGATATCCCGGCTCCGGTGCGCGATGCCGCTATCCGCAAGATGGTAGAGCTCTATTTCCCGCCCAATAGCGCCATGGTAACTGGCTACGGCTTCGATATGCTGTATGCGGGCCCCCGTGAAGCGGTGCTGCATGCGGTGTTCCGTCAAAACATGGGTGCTACCCATTTCATCATCGGCCGTGACCATGCCGGTGTCGGCGACTACTATGGTGCCTTCGAGGCCCAAGAGATCTTCGATACCATTCCAAAGGGAACCCTGGATATCGAAATCTTCCGCGCCGATCACACCGCCTATTCCAAGAAACTCAACAAGGTCGTCATGATGAGCGAGGCACCGGATCATGAGAAAGATGACTTCGTGCTGCTCTCCGGCACCAAGGTCCGTGAGATGCTGGGCAACGGCATTGCACCGCCGAAAGAGTTCTCGCGTCCCGAGGTTGCTCAAATCCTGATGGACTACTACCAAAGCACTAAGTAAAAGTAGGCAAATTAACCACCGCATATCAGGATTCTGATGCCTACATATAGCGCCTGTCCGAGATTATGGGCGTCTCGGCGCGAAAGCGGGGAACCATAGTGGTCGTTTTTCCGCAAATTCGAGGCGAATAGTCAGCTATTCAATGAGAATTTGCGGGGGAAAGGACCGGTTTCTTGCTTTTCCTGTCGACTTTACCACCATTTCCGGACCGGCTCTTAACCAAAAGGGGTGAAAAGATTTTCACCCCTTTTTTGTTGGAAGTAATCCCAACGCAATTTCACGTGCCCTCTTCCTCACCCAGTCAAGAGGGGCTTTGTAATTTTGCTAAGCAAAATTATCGATGACCAATTTATACACACAATTAATCAATCATTTCCCGGAAGACCGCTCTCAAATCGTTATCGAAAGCCTCGAAGGAGAAAAATGGTCTTACCTGGTTCTGGAACAACAAACGGCCCGCTTTGCCAACACCCTGACAAGATTGGGGGTAAAAAAAGGAGATCGGGTCGCAGCTTTGGTGGATAAATCTCCCCAGGCGCTTTCTTTATACCTTGCCTGTCTGCAAACGGGAGCTATTTATCTTCCTTTGAACACGGCATACCAACTGCCGGAGATCGATTATTTCTTCGCGGATGCCAAACCTAGGGTGGTGATATGCCTGCCCGAATTACGGGAAGCAATATCGGAACTGGCAATACGACACGGAGTAAGGCAGGTTCTTACCCTAGACGAACAAGGAATGGGAACACTGACCAGTGAGGCGAAAACAGAAAATCCCACGTTCGAGACAGTGCCCTGCCAAGATAATGACATCGCGGCAATCCTTTATACCTCCGGCACTACCGACAAACCGAAAGGGGCCATGCTGACCCATGAGAATCTCTTCTCCAATGCCCTTATCCTGCGAGAGGCCTGGCAGTGGACATCCTCGGATGTATTACTCCATGCCCTGCCCCTGTTTCATGTACATGGCCTATTCGTAGCCTGTCACTGCGCGTTATTAAGCGGCGCCAAGATGTTCCTATTGCCGAAATTCGACACTAGGTCCGTATTGGACTACTTGCCACGTTCCACTGTTTTCATGGGTGTACCTACCTATTACAGCAGACTGGTCGGTGAGGAGGGACTCAGCGCCGATGTCTGCCGCTCCATGCGCCTGTTTGTATCGGGTTCCGCACCGCTACCGGAAAATGTTTTCTACGCCTTTCGGGACCTAAGCGGTCATACCATCCTGGAGCGCTACGGGATGACGGAAACCCTGATGAATACATCCAACCCCTATGAAGGCCCCCGAAAACCCAGTAGCGTCGGACCGGCATTGCCTTACGTAGGGGTGCGCGTGGTGAATCGAACCGGGCCGGAAGGAATTGGCAACATTCAGATTAAGGGACCGAATGTGTTCAAAGGATATTGGCGCTTACCGGAAAAAACCGCTCAGGAATTTACCCCGGATGGTTGGTTCGAAACCGGAGATCTCGGAACCATAGACGAAGATGGATACCTGTTTATCTCCGGTCGGGGAAAGGACCTAATCATTACCGGGGGATACAACGTATATCCTCGAGAGATCGAACGGGTCTTGGAAGATTTGGATGGCATCCGGGAATCAGCCGTGATCGGTATACCCGATCCCGACTATGGCGAAAGCGTAATTGCCATTGTCGTACTCGAATCAAATCAGAAAGCAATTACCCAGGAGAGGATCATTGCGGCGTTAAAAAAAGCTATTGTAAACTACAAAGTACCAAAGCAGATACTGTTTGTGGATGAACTCCCTAGAAACGCTATGGGGAAAATCCAAAAGAACGCGCTGCGGGATCGGTACAGTATTTCATAGAATTCTGATAAAATCTTTTTCTGGGAAATAGAAATAAGACTCATTGAATCTTGCCGCCCATGGCGACTGTAACGGGGAACAACACAACCCACAACGGTTATTGCCTGCGGTACTCATCTATAAGTCCTGGCCATCGGTCTTTACATCGATTGCCCGGAGCATAAAAAAATACCAAGGATGGAAATGAGCATTTGGAACCGGAAATTACTTCTTAATTTCAATCAATCCGATTTCAATCAATTCTTATTATTAACTAACGACGGAGACTGCAAATGCCTACTTTCGTTCGTACTGAAAAGTGTGACGGCTGCAAGGGGCAGGACAAAACCGCCTGCATGTATATTTGCCCACACGATCTCATGAAGCTGGATAAGGATGGATCCGACACCGGTAATGCCATGAAGGCTTACAACCAAGAGCCCGAACAATGCTGGGAATGCTATTCCTGCGTAAAGATTTGCCCGCAAAACGCCATTGAGTGTCGTCACTATGCGGATGTGGTGCCTTTAGGTGGTTCCGTACAGCCTCTGCGCGGTACCGACTCCATCATGTGGACCATCAAGTTCCGTAATGGCACCCTGAAACGCTTCAAATTCCCCATCCGAACCACCCCAGAAGGCTCTATCGATCCTTACAAAGGCAAGCCAGCCGCCGATATGTCCAAGATCGAAGAACCCGGATTCTTCTGCCAAGAAAATGGCTATCGCGCTGGTGATCGCAGCGAACTGATCTGTCTGTAGGCAACCCACACAACGCTTTACGCCAAACGCTTTACGCCAAATTTTTTATTACGTATAAGCGCAATTAAATTAAAACCATTTGAGGATTAGAGTAATGGCTGATGTTGGTACTTTTGGTAATCCCGAGGTTATCGAAGAAGAGGTCGATATCCTATTAATCGGTGGTGGTATGGCCTGTTGTGGCGCCGCCTTTGAAATTATGCGCTGGACTGAAGGCTCCGGTCTTAAGATCAAATTAGTAGACAAAGCTGCCATGGATCGTTCCGGTGCCGTAGCCCAAGGACTTTCGGCTATCAACACTTACATCGGAAGCGAACAGGATCCCGCCGACTACGCCCGTATGGTCTCCAACGACCTGATGGGTATCACCCGTGACGACCTGGCCTATGACCTTGGCCGTCATGTAGATGAATCTGTCCATCTGTTCGAAGAATGGGGCCTGCCCATTTGGAAGACCGATGAAAATGGTGAGCGTCACGATGGCTCCAAAGGCCTGACCTCACTTAAAGACGGCGGTAAACCCGTACGTTCAGGTAAATGGCAAATCATGATCAACGGTGAATCCTACAAATGGATCGTCGCCGAAGCCGCCAAAAAAGCGCTGGGTATCGACAATATCCAAGAGCGTGTATTCATCGTCAAATTGGTCAATGACAAGAATGATTCCAACCGTGTCTCCGGTGCCGTTGGTTTCTCCGTTCGTGAACACAAGGTCTACGTGTATAAATTCAAGGCCTGCCTGCTGGCCGCTGGTGGTTGCGTAAACATCTTCCGTCCGCGTTCCGTCGGTGAAGGTACAGGTCGCGCCTGGTATCCCGTCTGGAATTCCGGTTCCACCTACTCCATGGCTGCCGAAGCCGGTGCCGAGCTAACCATGATGGAAAACCGCTTCGTACCGACCCGCTTCAAGGACGGTTACGGTCCGGTAGGTGCATGGTTCCTTCTCTTTAAATCCGTTGCTACCAACGCCTTGGGTGAACAGTATATGCAACGCAATAAGGATATGCTGGACGACTATCCTCCCTATGGAAAGGCCGCCGTCCCCGCTTCCTGCCTGCGTAACCACCTCATGCTCAAGGAGATGAAGGAAGGCCGTGGTCCTATCTATATGGATACCGTCACAGCCCTTGCCAATCTCCGCGAAACCCTGAGCCCCCGCGAAGTGAAGCACCTAGAAGCCGAAGCTTGGGAAGACTTCCTGGATATGTGCGTTGGCCAATGCGGCATCTGGGTTGGTGAGAATATTGAGCCGGAAAAGAAGAACTCCGAGCTTATGCCCACCGAGCCTTACCTTCTTGGTTCACATTCCGGTTGCTGCGGCATCTGGGTATCCGGCCCGACCGATATAGGCGCCCCCACCGAAGAAACGGAAAGCGGTGCTCCTTCCCATCTGCCTTCCGGCTGGAACTGGGGCTATCGCTCCATGACGACGGTAACGGGTCTATTTACGGCAGGTGACGGTGTCGGTGCTTCCGGCCATAAGTTCTCCTCCGGTTCCCATGCTGAAGGTCGCCTGTGCGCGAAATCCATGACCAAGTTCTGCATGGATAATAAGGATTGGAAACCTGAGCTGGATACTTCCGTGGATGAGCTGGTCGCCGCTATTTATCAGCCGGTGAAGACCTACATGGAGTTCAAGGACTATACCACCGCTATCGACGTGAACCCGAACTACATCACGCCGAAGATGCTGCAATTCCGTCTGCAAAAGATCATGGATGAGTACGTTGCTGGTGTCGCCACCTACTACACCACCAACGAGCATATGCTGGCAGTAGCCGAAGAGAAGCTGGAGATGCTGAAGGAAGATGCTGCCAAGATGCGCGCCAAAGACCTGCACGAGCTGCTGCGGGCCTGGGAAAACTATCATCGCATTCTGACGGCCGAAGCCCACATGAAACACATTCAGTTCCGCGAAGAGAGCCGTTATCCCGGATTCTACTATCGTGCAGACAAAAACTTCGTGGACGAAGAGAACTGGAAGTGCTTCGTGAACTCCATCTATGACAAGAACACCAAAAAGTGGACCTGCTTCAAGCGCGCCCATAAGGATTTGGTTGACAAGTCAAAACTCTTCAAGTAAGTACATACCTGTAAGTGCCACCTCCTTGAATGGAAGTGGCACTTGTCATGGGTTTGATAAAGCTTGAATAAAAACCGGGTATCTTTTCAGGTGCCCGGTTTTTATTTAACGTATCGGAAAAACAAAGATCCTGGGGGTGCCACGATGCAAGCTAAGGCCACCCCCCCCCTTTCGGTCTGGCGCGAAGCGCTAACACGTTCCTCTACCCCTCTAACAGAAACCCAACATTATGGAAGCCGTCGGTCTTCTATGGCATAAAGAACGTTGATTTGTTTCTTTGACCTCAATGAAATTCTTGCTTGATTGAATTCTCTTGCACAAAAGAACACAAACATGACAGACAATAAATTCGATATTCCCCACCAAAGTCCTGCTGTCCCTCAACTCCTCACCCAGGAGAGCAAGATCCATTTTCATTGCTATCCGGGGATTTCCTGCTTCAATGCCTGTTGCAAGCAGGCCGACGTAACCCTAGGACCTTATGACATCATCCGTCTACAAAAACGCCTCGGCATGAACTCCGCGGAATTTTTGAAAAAACATACGGTACCGTTTCAAATCGACCAAGATGGCCTCCCGGGAATAAAGCTCAGAACAACGGAAGATCGGGTTTGCCTATTACTGGATGGAGAAAATGGTTGTAGTGTCTATGAGGACCGCCCCACAGTCTGCCGCTACTATCCTATCGCCCTGCTCAACAAACGGGAACAAGGTTCCTCCCAGGCCGAGGAAGATTATTCGTTAGTTAAGGAACCCCACTGCAAAGGCCATGAAGAGACGCGGGAAATTACCATTAGTGATTATCGGCAAGAACAGGGTTGTAAGGAATACGACGATATAAATCGGGAGTGGTATCAGTTAATCCTCAAAAGGAAATCGGCGGGACCTGGTATCGGTCGCCCCTCGGAGACAAGCCTGCAACTGTTCTTCATGGCTTGCTACAACTTCGACATGTTTCGCCGTTTCGTGAAGAGCGAGAACTTCAGAAAGACCTATGTGCTGGAGGATAGTTTCTATGCGGAGCTCGAAAACGATAATGTTGCTTTGCTCCGCTTTGCTTTCCGTTTGCTACGCCAGGTTTTGTTTGCCGAGCGCACCATTGAAGAACGGCAAGGGGCTTGGGATACTCGGGTCACACAGCGAAAAGAGGTGTGGGAGGCGCGCGCCCAGGCAGAAGTCGCTCGACGCCAGGAAGCCGAAGATGAGAAATACCAGAACACTGATTAGCCGCAGTGCACTACGGTAAAATCAAGTGGAGTGCCTCATTCCACTTGATTTTACTGTTTCAACGAAACGGGTAGCGCCACCTGCTGCGTTGTACATGCCTGAAACAGCTGACTATTCCTGCGCATGTGCGCCTTCCATCCACCAGACCACTCTTCGCCTCGTTGAATCCTGAAAATTAAAATAGGATGAGGCAATAGGAGCTGATTTTGTTGGTGTTGTCATCTCGACCACTTCGGTCGAAATGACAGGCTTTGAGAATCAGGATTATTTCTGATCGGGAGGGTTGGGTTGAGAAGATTTCATCTCCTCATAGTGGCGTTGAAATACCACTTCCAGCTTATCGATCACATCCGGGGCAGACTGCCCATGAAGCACATGCTCCCCCATCAGGCTCGAAGTATCATTGAGCATGGTGGCCTTGTCCAGCATAGGATAGGTCTTGGAAAGTCTGCGGATGGCGCCGATGACGGTTTCTTTTTCCGGTCTTGGTATGTAATTCGGTTCGGAGGAAACAGGCTCCTCTTCCAAACCGGAACGACTAACCAGGAACTCAGCAAAGGCCAATAAGGTTTTCTTTTCCTCGTCCGGTAAGCGGGAAAATAATCGGTTCAGTTGTTTTGATTGTGTTGTCATGATGTATTATTAACTCCCCGCTACGGTCATATTTTCAATCCATACCGATCCTGTTCGTACATTACCACGCTTCTCCACATCATTACCGATCTCCCGGATGCCAAGAAACATGTCCCGTAGGTTTCCGGCAATGGTAATTTCCTGAACCGGAAACTGAATCTCTCCTCCTTCAATCCAAAATCCTGCAGCACCACGGGAGTAATCCCCAGTAACGATATTAATTCCGGAACCCATTAGCTCCGTTATCAGTAATCCTGTTTCCACTTCCTTGAGAATCTCAGTCAGATCCTTCCTGCCCGGTTCTACAATAAGATTGTGCACACCACCTGCATTGGCCGTGGTCTCCATGCCCAATTTGCGAGCTGAGTAACTACTTAGCACATAGCCCTCCAAGATGCCACTCGCAACAATATCCCTGGGTTTGGTAGCCACACCTTCACTATCAAAAGGCGTGCTGCCCAGACCCTTTAAGAGATGCGGTTGCTCGTGGATGCGCACACACTCCGGAAATACGCGCTTTCCCAAATGGTCGAGCAAAAAACTGGAATGACGATACAGGTTGCTACCACGAATCGCTGACAGGAAGTGACCAAATAAACCGGTAGCGATTTCGGCCTGAAATACAACAGGTGCTGTACAGCTAGCGATCTGGCGCGCCCCGAGACGAGCCACAGCCCGTCCTGCAGCTTGTACACCAACCTGCTTGGCTTCTTCCAAGTCGGCAGAGACCCTAGCCGAGGTGTACCAACCGTCACGCTGCATTTCGGAACCACGTCCGGCAATCACTGCACAACTGATACTATGCTTGGTCCCCGACTGGGCACCCAGAAAACCATGGCTATTTCCATAGACATGGGTCCCTTCATGCCAGTTTACGGCCGCACCTTCGGAATTGGTAATACGGGAATCGAATTCTCTAGCGACATTTTCCGATTCCAGGGCAACCGTAATGGCTGCTTCCGGTTCGAGTAGCCAAGGATGATATAGATCCAAATCCGGAATTTCACGGGCCATTCGCGCAGGATCGGCAAGTCCCGCGTAGTCGTCTTCGGAAGTATAACGGGCAATACTGCAGGCAGCCCGTATGCTGTCCCGAATCGCCTCCCAACTAAAATCGGTGGTACTGGCAGAGCCTTTTTTTTGACCGAAATAAACGGTGATCCCAAGTCCTCGATCACGAATGTGCTCAATGGTTTCCACTTCCCCAAGACGTACGGAAACCGATAATCCGGAACTGGAACCAATAGCAGCCTCTGCAGAACTTGCTCCTTGGCGAGCAGCCTCGGCCAAGATATCGGTAACTAGGGTTTTTAAATTGCCTTGGGTAGTCGTCACGTCATTGTCGAACATAAATCACTTCACTTGGCCAGTTTTGGATTAATTTAGTAGGAAGGTAAAAAAGCCCATCCTAGGAGTCTGTCCGACTTAGGATGAATCGGCTGCGAAAGCGGTAAATCGGTCCATGTTTTCCGCAAATTCTCGTTAAATGGTTCACCATTCGCCTCAAATTTGCGAAAAAATGGCCATAATTTCCCACTTTCTCGCTACGATCCCCATAAGTCGGACAGACTCCTAGACTTTTTCATTACCCTGTTAGCGTCCGCTTGTTTGTAGCAATTGGTCAGAAGTAAATTATCCCAGTTATCCAGGACAGCTCCAAACTAAAATGATACCTGCAAACCAGGTTCTATCCGAATTAATGCCGTCCGAAATTTTTCTTTGATTCTGTTCAGGGCCGTTTGGTCGTCGGCCTCAAAGCGCAATACAAGATTCGGTGTGGTATTGGAGGCGCGCACCAATCCCCAACTATCGGGATAGTCGGCCCGAAATCCATCGATGGCAGTAATTTCGGCATCCTGGAATAGAGGAGAAGAAGGAATCTCTCTCATGAAACGTTCCATGACGATAAGGATTTGTTCTTCGTCTACGGGAATACGAAGCTCGGGAGTACTAATACCGGCAGGGAGAGAAGAAAAGACAAGGTCGGGAGATGTTCCGGCAGCGATGAGGATCTCGATTAAACGAGCCGCAGCATATAGGGCGTCATCGAACCCGTACCAGCGGTCATTGAAAAAGATGTGACCACTCATCTCACCAGCAAGCAGTGCGCCGGTTTCACGCATTTTCCCCTTGATGAAGGAATGACCGGTTTTCCAAACGAGCGGTCGACCACCATGTTTCCGAATGTCCTTTACCAAGGAGCGGGAGCATTTTGCGTCGAATACGATGGTAGAACCGGGATGTCGAGACAAGAGATCCCGAGAAAATAGCATAAGCTGCCGATCAGGCCAGATGATATTGCCCCTATTATCGACTACCCCCAAACGATCACCATCCCCATCAAAGGCTAAACCAAAATCGGCACGGTTATCCAACACAGCCGTTATCAAATCTTTGAGGTTTTCCGGTTGACTGGGATCCGGATGGTGATTGGGAAAGTTGCCATCGACATGGCAATACATTTCTTGTATGTGGTGACCGAGCATGCGAAGCAGCTTTGGGGCGATATTTCCGGCAGCACCGTTACCACAATCGACTACGATAGTGAAGGGGTTTTCAGAAATTTTAGGAATTTCTTCGGAAATCCGGCGAATGTACTGATGGGTAATTTCTTGTTCTACTATTTTGCCATTCCCAGATACGAATCGGCGATCCTCGATCCGGGTACGCAAGCTGGTAATTTCATTTCCAAATAGCGTCCTTCCAGCCAGCATGATCTTGAAGCCATTATACTCAGGTGGGTTGTGACTGCCGGTAACCATAACACCGCTACCGGTGTGTAAGTGATGGGTAGCAAAATAAAGAACCGGCGTCGCCACCTGACCGACGTCGATGACATCTCGACCTGTCGAGCGGACACCTTCGATCAAAGCCTTTTGCAGGGCAGGACCGGACAAACGTCCATCACGGCCTACTACCAGTGTTTGCTGTCCTTGATCATGGGCCTCGCTTCCGATAGCACGACCGATGTCATAGGCAATTGGCGCAGTCAATGCTGAACCGACAATTCCCCGGATATCGTAAGCACGAAAGATAGCACTGCTTATCATGATGTTCGTGGATTCAACATCCTAGCACCAGTACCCCAAAATCATAATAACCTGAATTCTGGATAAGAGAGAAAAAGAAGAGAAGGTACCTCTTAATGGAGAACTGTGAGACAGTTCGGTTAGGAATTTAGATATCAAGAGGTACCTTAAATTGAGTATAACAAAAGCTG
>Ga0209363_1001404_pt1 | contig 11493 bp, 8 predicted proteins | sample WorMetexBAHAMAS3_FD_187385 | JGI IMG/M metagenome (GOLD analysis project Ga0209363, IMG submission 187385) | Marine gutless worms symbiont microbial communities from Max Planck institute for Marine Microbiology, Germany - Inanidrilus exumae... | ecosystem: Host-associated > Annelida > Digestive... | reverse complement strand
CCCGACCACCCACGCGCCCGCCGGCAGCATTACAGACAACAGATGATGATGACAGACGACAACAAACCCCAACAACTGTCCCTACTGCCTCCCCCCTCCAAGTGTAGGCAAACCAGTAATAAATTCTGGAAAGATTTCAATGAGTTCAAGTCACAACAGCTGAACTACACAACTTTAAGTCAGCAACAGAAAACCCAGTTGAGTTTAGTGTTCCAAATGCATGTCGGCGACACCAAAAACCCCACATTAAGCCATGGCAAAGTACCACATCAATCACAGTCACAGAAATCCACAGACCGGCAGTATTTCTCAGTAAAATATAGACGTTAAGTATTTTTTACCTCAAAATTAACAAAAAAACCAGAAAAAAGGCCAATACAGCACTTGCCTGGAGAAATGATGGAAATCCAAGTCCATAGTAACCGACACGGAAATACTCCGGTTCTGGGCGGATTTTGGTCATGATCGAGTCATACAATCCCGCCTGTTTCTTCTGAAGTAAAACAATTACAACAAGCACTGGCCATAATACACCGAATACACTGCGGACAGTGGACATAGAGGCAAAGGACTAATCATCGGCAACTAACTCTGCTTGCTGTTTTACATTGAAACACAAATTTGATAAATAAGGGCTTCAAAGTTGCAGCAACGGACCAAAAATATTCAGATGGTATTCGCATTCTAGTAGTACTTTCTGTCATCTGCGTCAACACATTCTTTGAATTCGTTACCAGAGTCTACTCAATTCCATTAACAAGACTATTTTCACACGACTACTAAAGACTTTTTCTTTACTTCTCTTTAACACCTGTCATGCATTTTCATCTTTTTGTAACCAAAACACTAACATATTCTTTATTAGATTAATTTCTGAGCAGCACAACGAAGGCTGTTTTGGAGTACTGAGATGGGTAACGGTTTCGTTTCACAGGTATACCGTTTCCATATGTAATCAGCCACCCAGGCCAACTCAGCATCCTATCCCCCTCAGCTGTATGGGAAATAAATACCAGCCAAAGAGCTGTAAAGCCATACGGCTGGGAAGTAAAGGCACATGTAGGTGGCAGGTAAAACTAAGTGATCCCTGCCATACCTGAGAGTCCTGGAGATGAGCAGTTCACACTGATGCATTATACAAGTGACGTTCACCTTACTTTATTTTACCTAGAATGCTCTAAAAAATGCTAACACCAGGAAAAAATCACATTTTCAGGCTTCAGTGAAACCGGTTTGTCCCTATATCTGAGCCATGAATATTAATGTCAGGCCGTTGAGTACCAGACTGCTGCTTAAGTTGGTTTAAACTCCCAGAACAGTCCAGTATAGCGTAACTACAGACCTATATACTTGATATGTTTTTATTTAATTGGCCATAAATCTCTGACGGGCTCACAGATATTTAGCTAGAGCTGCAAAGATAAATCTAGCACAAATACGGTTGATAATTATTCTATCGCTATCAAACGAGAGTAATGCAGTCTGACTAGTATTGCTGACAGCTGTGGGTAGTCAAATGTCTCCGTTTCGTACTGCAGCGACAATTCCTTGCACAACTCTATTCCCATCTCCCACATCTGTCACACAACACAGCACCTGCAAGTAAGTAACAGGCTATTCGACACAGCTCGTGTAGTGTCGTGGCTCCGTGGTAGGGCGTTGGACTTGTGATTTACAGGTCGTGGGTTCAATTCCCAGCCGGTGGCTTTCACATAACATAGGTCAACTCAGCCTTGCATCCCTCCCGGGTCGCTAAATCGAGTACCTGCTTCGGCTGGGGGTAAAGGCAGGATTCTCACCTCTGTCAAGTGGCAGGTAACACTGTGTGATCCCATATGGCATGTTTACTTACTTTTTATTTACTTAGCTGATAACAAAGCATACAACAAACACAACCTCGAATTTGTTCACTAATGACTAAAAATACAAAAGTTCAAAATTTTACATATTTTTTACAAAAAAAGTTTTAAAGTCAAAACTGATACGGTGCACACTTCAGCCCACTTTCTCGCAAATCGCAAATCACATGCCTTGCCCTGGTCAAAGTACTGGATGACGTCGTAGTAGAGTTTCTCTTTGAGATCTCGGTGGATCTGTTGGTCAGCATACTTGACACTTGCCAGCATCTGTGAAATGACGTCACCTGTCCACTGCACACGCACAGACAACTCAACAAGTTCCCTGACGTACACGGGCACACCAATGCTCCTAGGACTCCGGACCAGTTTTCACACGGTAACAGGCTTTTATTTTTAAGTTCTTTTTCGTTAATTTTGTTAACCTTCCATCTGCTAGACGAAGCCGGCTATCAGTAAAGGTACAGACAGGGTGTCACCTAACGGGATGTAACATTACTAGCTCGCTGTGCAGTGTTACTGTGGAGCTATAATTAGACTGGAGGCGGCACGACGTCATCACCTGGCCTGCGCGGTGAAGCTGCCTGCAGGCCCGCTGTTGAGTGTTACAGACAACAACAGACACCAGAGAGCAAAACAATACTGGCCCCTACACTACAGTAGTAGAATTATACATTTGCGGGAGTTCAACATATACAGCCAGTTAACGATGCATTTTATTTACCAATGGGCACGGTAAATGTGAGTTAGTTAGTCAGCTGGCGTTTAACATCCCCTTTCAGCACAAATATGGCTATATCAGAGACAAACGGTCAGGAGTGGATAGCTATCCTACCCAGTGAAAGAAGGCCAGCGATATATTAACCTCAACCCTGGCTGCATTTTTGTTCAGCAGCCATCCAAAAGGGGAAAGGGATCGAGAGGCTCATTTAAACTATTATGCTAGCGCCTACAACAGGGAAGACAGCTATCACACCAATATTCTGGTAGAAAGGAAAGGGATTGACAAAAGAAGAAAATAAGTAAAGTGACTGTAAACGTGAGAAAAGTGTACATACGCGGAGAAGTTTTGCGTAGAGCATCAACGTGTAGGCAGCCTCAGTGAAGTTGTCACATTCCAGATGAAGATGACACAGTTTGTTCAAGTACCTGATGTACAGCTCGTGACGCTGAATGTCGTGATAGAAGTTCTGAACGATCACAGACACAACACACAGCCATTTTACAGCCACATAACGTCAACCTGTCTTAGCCAGCATAGCCAGAAAGAACTAGATGATTTTGTTGCAGCAAAGATTCATTTTCTATTTGCCCTTGCAGACGTCAACTAGTACGTTAGGATTATGAAGAAGATGGCAATGCAAAGACAGTGCAGATGTAAGACCAATAAATTAGCCGCATGTGGGACTGACAGTCGACTCATCACAACTGACGTTTCTGCCAATTCAAAGTCATGTGACATAAAAACTAATACAAATATTAAAAATTTGGCCCCATCAAATTTATGTAGTGTGTCCTAGTTTAAGAATCAGTGGTCAGATGCCAGCTCCCAGTGGAAGGATTTCCAACTTTAAAGGGCTTGGGACCTTGACCTTGGATCGGGTCATACTGCATACCGTCGTGCATCAATCATCGACCTCTACCTACACGCCAAATTTCAGTGAAATCAAAGCAACTTTTTGTAGACAGACAAACGTATGGACGTACATTTGAGACCCACTTTATTAGGTCAACTCAAAAGTTTTGACCTAAAAATAAAACAAGGATCCAAGTGAGATAAATACTCGTAAGCTACATGTGTGGTTACACACAACACAGAAGGAGACAGGAACACAGATATATATAGTTAAATATTCTAGATTCACGACATTCAATCGTAACTGCAGACGAAAGTGTTGCCATCGATCGCCAACAAAATCGGGACCAACAGATATGGCCGCAGATCGCATCTATTTTTAACAACAATCAACAAAGCGTTATGGGATATGTTTCGGTTGACTCAAACCAATCACTGATCGCGAAGTGTGTTTACATAATATGCATCTTTGCATATTCGCATAATATTACGGAAATTAACATACGGGCACCTGGTTTGTTTACATTGCATAGCAACAATATAGTCAACAATGGGCATAAGTTCCCGTAACTTTAATCGACTTAACATTTTAATTTTCATCCAAAACAATTTACATGACCAGTTATTAGTTGTATACATGTCAAAAATTTACAATAACGATAAGATTACACGACATCGTATTCAGTGGCGTAAACTAGCTAGAGTTTAAAACGAAAGACCTTCGCCCATTATTAGTAGCTTGCATTATAACTATCTATACATTTAGTGGCGGCCATATTTGTTGGTCCCCCTATACGGTGGCTACACGTTAGTTGGCGAGTGCTGGCCCTGTGGACAGGAAAGAATGCATTGGACCAAGTCGGCTTCAATCTCCCCAGAACAGGATTCCCAACCAGGAGAAATTCACCCAAGGGGGAGTTTCGGGGTTTCATGGGGAAAATGGAACACCAGCAAACATAAACTGTTGGAATATTGATTTTCTACCATATTTAGCTTAAGTAATTCCAGTCACTGTCTAGCCAATCCGAAATGTCAGCACTGTACTGTATAGCACATAAGTGAGACAATCCACATGGCAGACAAAAAACACACACCATGTCCCGTATTATTTAGAATGCATCTAAACAATCTTGGACAGTGGGATGACATTCTGACATAAGAATGCATAGGACAAAGAACTTGGGAATTGCTGCTGTAGAAAAAGCCCTTACTAATTCGTGAGAGAGTAGTTTTATGGGCAGGATTCCCTCCTGATAAACTGCTACAACTAGTCTACTAATTTTGACTCGTTTTACAGATCTACTTTTCCCGAGTTACTCGTACTCCTTTCATGTCTGATCTCTGACAAGCGAACTGTTTGGACTTGGGAAGCAGGCCATACACAAACCAGATATCCTTCATGTTGCTCCACAAAATGGTACTGAAACATCAGAAGACCAGATGAAGTATGAAACAACGGCGGAGAAGAACTTGCCAGCAAGTTGACGGTGCAGCACATCATACAGTCACGGATGTCGCTGTCATGAACGACTGCTCGATACTCCAGCAGCAGCTGCATCAGTTCTTTGATGGTCGTCACAAATGCAGTTCCCTGGTTGTACAGAGTCTGATGTCCCTCACAGTATGTCATCAGTCTGTTCACACCAACCACATCGGATACTTCAGCACGACTGGCAGCAAGCTAATATGCACTGCACCTCGAGTTTACTGTCGTCATGTGACCATCATAGTGTAAACAGTATGGCACTTTTTACCTTTTACTCAAACATCTGATGGCTATCATATGCAGCAAAAAAGTGACTTTAAACAGACGTCAACATGCCAAAGGATTCATGCGTGTCATAGTCAGGTGTTTGCTTGATTAAGTTAAGGTCTTATGTGTCATTTGACACAAAACAGAGACGTTCTGCCCTGCCAATCACTTAGCATGGTACTGAAGAACCTAAACCTAGCACAACAAATGCAGACATGCATCAATAAAACCAAAAAATTTTATAACACAATATGAACATAAATTAATTATAGCCAGGTTAGGTTGCCATGATACAACGATTGGCCTGAAAATGGATTGATCTTATGTTTGCTCCAAAGATCTGGAATGACCTGCCTCTTAACTGCCGTTCTGCTACTTGTGTGAATAGTTTTAGACGCAACCTTAAACATGAACTTCAGCGCGTATAACTCCCAGTAACAGTCGCCTCTCGTGCCTCTGATTCCATTTCTTACTTGGACTAATCGGTGCGTTATAAATTTGTTTTGTATTGTATTGTATTGTACAGCTTCGAGGTTAGTTATTGTGCACTTTGCAAGTCAACTGCCTTAGCCGATTAGTTTTATGTCGAGTGAAAAAAAATGAAAAGAGAATTAGAGACACACATTTCAGCAAACAGTTCTTGATATTGCTTGTCTCCGTGACCAGCCGCAACCAGCTCATCCAACGTCACGATCATTGCTTTCTCAAACTGCACCGCAAACACACGAGACATTTTCCACATACTTGTATCAATACCACAGCATCATCGTCATCATCATCATCATCATCATCACCATCATCACCACTATTGCTATTATTAGATTAGACAAACACACACAGAGAAAGACACTCATAAATAAATAAACACGGTTTTGAAAATCAGCTGTGTATTAGAAGAAACATCTCACAGTAACATGCATAATTCCCAAAGATTTTCTGAGGGGATAACGATATGGACCAAGATAACTGGCAGTAAACAAAACCAAGAGTTAGTAGTAGTAGTAGTATAGTCGTAGTCATAACAAAATAAAACAAATCACGACCTTGTCAAAGTTGCGTTTCTTCTGCTGCAAGGAGCCAGGAAGCACGCTCATAAACTCACACTGCATCATGTCAAAGAATATCGGAATTGTCTTCCGCCGCAGTTCTGACAAAGGCACAATACACTTACTTACTTAATGTTTACTGTATAACAATTATGTTTGAGCTGTGTGTCTTATGTAGCATTTGCTGACCACAGATATCTTAATTCACTATAATTTTGCACATTTTGTACATTATAGTCAACATAAATACACAACTTGATCAAAATTAACGACTCTGTAAAAATTCAAAGCACGTGGAAATATCATAATCATAAACATATTTATATAGCGCCATTACGCAGAGGCTTGTTTTATGATGTTTACACATAAACAAAACAAATAATAAACAAAACTGCAAGAAACAGTCAGAAAATCCACCAGTACAGTGCAGATACGAAACTGTAACTAAGGGCCAATAAAAATCGCATTTATTTCTATAACAGATGGTTGATTGGGAGATTAACGTCCCCTTTCAGCACAAAAATAGGCTATATCGGGGACAAGGTCGATAACAGATATCAGTCTAACATTATCAGAAGCGAGAGGTGATTATGAACCAAATATATGAAAGTTACAGAAAGTGGGCAAATGCCAATAAATATTACAATATCGAAAATATCAAATATTAAAATTAAATGCTGAAACTAAATTAAAATTTAAATATTGAAAACAATTTATGCCAATCTTTACCATTTTCTGGTATGAGTGTCATCTGCAGAATGGGTCCTACAATGTCTGGAATGAATTCTATTTTGTGCACACCTTTGACATAAAACACACAATCTTACCAGTCAACGGCTTGCAAACGTGGCCAATTTATTATTACAAAAGAGCACAACACTGTAAACAACTAGAATATAAATAATAAAAATAAAATCCAATAAATTAGCCCCGTACGGGAGTGGCGGTCAACTTCTACTTACTGCCAACTTGAAAGTCACGTGACACAAAAAACTAGGACAAAAATAAAAAATCCGGCCCCAGTAAGATTTAGGTATTGCACCCTAATTTAAGAATCTGTGGTCATTTGCCAGCCCCCATTATAAATGAGGGAGTAGATAGCGTTTGAAAATGGCCGAATTTCCGACTTTCATGAGCTCATGACCTTGACCATGACCGTGGATCGAGTCATACTGCATACCATCATGCATCACTCATCGACCTTTACCTACATACCAAATTTCATTGAAATCGATGGACGGACGCATGGACAGACGTACGGACAGACATTTGAGACCCACTTTATTAGATCAACTCGGAGTCGACCTAATAAATAAGTAAAGTGAAAAGATATATGTGAACTACTGCTAATGCTGCTACCTCCATTGTAATATCGTGTATACAGGTAAACATGAGTCTGCTGCAGAGCAAAATGTTTTGGCTAGAGGCTTTTTAATGTGAATAATGGCAACAAAACCAATGAAAAATCGACTGTTTTACGGTCACCATTATCCATGTAGCTACTGAGTATTAATCTCACTGCATTCAAACAAGTCACACACAACATGGAACTCACCGAGGTTGTACCACATTGACTTGATCTCATGACTCGTCTCACGCCGCATGTCACGATACCTACACCGAACCATTCCAGACACATCCAGCAACCAGAAAAACAACTGGCGGACACCGCTTCGGAGACAAAGTCTGCACTTATGCATTAGCAATAAACCATACAAAGTAAGTGCGCAGTTTACTGGTTAAGTTATCAAATTATCTGTATTAAGATAATCAGTGTGGCTCATGCACAGATTAATTTCTTAGGAGTGCAGGACTGTTCATTATCCATACATGCCGATATGCAAGGTGTGGATATATTGTTTATTGTTTGTTTATGTCTTTTGTATGTGTTTGTATGGACGGTTACAAATTTCTCCGCCAAGGATAAAGCTAGCGGCGTCACATTTTGCACGGCGGTTCACCGTTGTTCAAGGCAGGGCATCACACATTTTTGTGAACTTTGCTCCCTCCGAAGCCCACAATCTGACAAATCGGCCAGCATGCGGGCCACGGCCACCCGCATGTAAACATTACTGTAGAGATGCGCAGACGTAAACGTCACAGTAAAGATGTGCCGTTTGAATATATCGCACGATGTGTGGACGTAGGATCGACATGTGTGGATATATGTCAGTCCCACTGACGTTAGTTCATGTTCAATTTGTCAGTCACCAAAAGAAATTTATATGGTGCCATAATTCACAAGTATTTGCCCACGTTTTACTGGTTCAGATACAACACCTTCATTCTCAGCAATCTGCATTCACTGCTGACAGGTCAACCACTGATGTCATTCTTGCTCCATGACTGTTGTCAGAGCTTCACCGCAAATCCATCAAATGTCGCCTACCTTGATATTAAGTCTGCTTTCAACTATGCTGATCATACTGCACTCTGGAAGGACCTTTACTGTAATGTTGTAACGGACATTCTTATTCATCTAATCGCCATCCTCCACAAAAAAACAGTCACATATATTGGAGTTAGTCGGAAATTATTGCTGAGAATTTCGACTACCACTGATTTCAGATAGAATGCATCCTAGCTTCCACTTTATTTTGCATCACCACTAACTGGACTATATGTCCTTTAATTCAGGTATCACCGTGGGCTACTCAACATTCATAGACCAGGTAAATATTCTGTTTGTAACTGGTGGCAAGTAAGTGGCTGGCTTTATACAGAAATTGACAGCCATTCAGACTAGCAACAGTGGCGGCACCTGGAGAAGATTTTGTGTCGTTTGCTTGCAGAGAATTGCTCGAGTTGCAGCGACGGTTGTGTTGTGAAAGCAATGGCGCTGCGGAAAAGCCGCATCCACAGCTACACATCAATAGCTGCAGGTCACAACCAAATCAACACTTCGACCAGCAGTAAAATGAAAGACGGGCATCAGTGGCTTTCACCACGATTAAAACCGTGCTGGTATAAACAAGTTGGGGTAGTTAGGGAAAACCAAAGGTCATTGAAAATAGTGCAATTTGACAAAATGCACATAGTTCCCATTAACGTTCCATAGTAACTATATCCCTATCTTGCACCGTTTCTGGGATATAGCAAAACATTGTCGATTGTCACCTACCCCCATTGGGGGTGATCCAATTCGAATTTCGCTAAGATCTTTGTCAACAATAAACTAGAGTCCCTGCGCTATCGTATGGCATTGTTTGCGTGTTCCTAGGTTTAACCGTCTTCATAGAACTCCGACTTGTGATGGTCAGATGGACACATAATTACAGCATATACCACGCTAGCATAGATAGCATCATGCGGTAAAAACCGAGGGGAACTTGCTAAGCTGGGGTTTAACCAAAAACGGCCATTAAAACAGAAGTACAAACACTTCCTGATTGAGTGACATTTGCTTGTAAGGACATCTGACTTACCACTGTATCTACTGTGCAAACTCAACTTGCAAAATTCAGAAAAAAACAAACACCATACTTAACAAATAATGATACTAATATTAACTAGAAAACATAGGCAGTCGTATTGACATGCAAACCCACTCGGTAAACGGCCGCAGGTAGCACAGCGGTGTGTACAGATGCGGAATACCGGCCATGGTCACTAGAAACCGTGCGACCGTGACAGTTTTCATAACCGTGTAACCTTGACCTTTTGACCTCTGAGTCAACGCATGCCAAATGACTGCTATAGAGTACATGTGTACTACGTTTGGTGATGATAACTCAAGCCGTTTTTCTTTTAGAGCGCGGACAAACAGACAGACAGACAGACACGTCTGAACGCCGTAACCACGCCGGTGGCTATGCCAGTGTGGGTAACAATGTTTATTAACAAATAATTATAGTAGCAGCACAGCATTTACTCTTGATGATAATAACAACAACAGCAACGGTAGGTCACCTCGAAACGAAAATAGCTCGTGAATTTGTCTCTGATCGTCTTAGCAAAGTACTTCAGAGCCTTGAGAAACACACTGACATGCACAAAAAAACAGCAAATATTTTAATAAGATAAGGTACATATAATGGAACAAACAGTATGCCAGCAATACGAACTTTCACTTCATCAAAGACCAGCCGTGTCCACGGCCCAAGTGAATTGTCTCTCACCACTCAGCAGTCTTCACAGTACTTGGCAGTCCAGCTTTAGCTGGCACCTTCATAGCACCAAATTAGCACCTTTATAGCATCAAATAAATGTTCTTTGGTTTCACTTTGCTTACTGATCAGATGCTAACGGCACAGCTCAAAACACTGCTCTTAGATTTATCATGTCAAAAATACTGATAATAAATCAGCCCCGTATGGGACTGACGGTCGACTCTTCGCAACTGACGTTTCTGCCAAGTTCAAAGTCAAGTGATACAAAAACTAGGACAAATATCAAAAATTCGGCCTGATAAAATTTAGATATTTTGCCCTAGCTTAAGTATCCATGGTCAGTTGCCAGCTTTGTTTGTAAATGGCGAAGGAGATAGCTGTTAAAAATGGCCAGATTTCGCGACCTTGACCTTGGATCGGGTCATACTGCATACCTTCGTGTATCACTCATCAACCTCTACCTACATACCAAATTTCAGTGAAATCAAAGAAACTTTTTGTGGACGAACGGACGCACTGATGGATATTTGAGATCGGCTTTCTTAGGTCGACTTTGTCAAAGAGTCGACCTAAAAATTTGTACGACAGTTCGTTTCATGTTAATGTGAATACCGGCAACAAAGCTGAAGTGAAGGCAGCAGCAGCCTTTCCCTAGTGAGTGAGTTAGTCAATAATAATAATAATCGGACATTAATGATGTAAAATGAAAATCAAAAGCACGAGCTAATATATTCACTAGTGATGAATCTACTTTCAGGCTGCACTGACTGCCTTTTTGACTGTGCTATTCGCAGCTGGCGCCTCTCAAAAGACCCTGTATAAATTATAGAGATTTCATTAAAATGATTAATTATGTCTACCGGTATGCAGGATTCCATTCTTGTGACAGCGCTAATGCGGTTCTGGGGGCCAATTTACAAAACATCTTATGACAAACTTAGGATAAAGTGTGACTTAGGAAAATCTTAAGATAAACTTAGGATGAACTTATGCAAAACTTAAGATCAACTTAATAATAAACATGCAATTTATCAACAATAACTTAACATTTTTTCACAGAATTGTCTGCATATAAAGGAAGAACTTAGTAAGTTATATGATTGCATTAGTAAATTACATGTAAAAATCTATGAAAATCTTAACTTTATAACTT
>Ga0209363_1001403_pt1 | contig 11494 bp, 8 predicted proteins | sample WorMetexBAHAMAS3_FD_187385 | JGI IMG/M metagenome (GOLD analysis project Ga0209363, IMG submission 187385) | Marine gutless worms symbiont microbial communities from Max Planck institute for Marine Microbiology, Germany - Inanidrilus exumae... | ecosystem: Host-associated > Annelida > Digestive... | reverse complement strand
CTTCACACAGTGATCGACTGGCAATACAGTGAACAATGCACATGCAGTTGCCAGGTGCGGAACCGATGACAGAATCCAAGAACTACTCATTTGTTGAGTAAATCTAGTACGAATTCTGAAGCAGCGATTTCCGTGTTGAATTCGCGCCAAAATGAGCGCAATTTGGACAAAATTAGAACCGAAGTCATCAAAATATGCGTTTTGCAGCCCATTTGCTGCTAATTCCAAGTCATAATCTGATAAGGTTCAGCAGACATCTTGGGAATAGAACGGTGAACAGTTTTAAAACAAAGTGGTGTCCTTCAAATCTACTTTGAAGTAGAAAGATCGCAGTGTCCATTATTAGGTAAATAACGTGTGCCATAATTGAGTGAAATGTAACGTGAATTACGTGATACATCCACGTTGAATTTTTTGCTACATTGCTCGGGGGCCCCTAGAACCTTGGGGCCCCTGGACTTTGTCCCCCCCCTGTCCATAGCCTGTGACGCCACTGCTGTCAGCACAGTGAATATCTTGTTCCATAAGAACAAGTACATGTTACACAAAAAACATTTATTGTCTAACAAAGAGAGTTGACTACAAGATTAAGCTCACAACAATAAGTCACAATGAGTGTACAAATTTTGAGGGCCCGGGGTCCCAAAGTCCCCTATGAGCAAGATGCCATTACAGACAGTAGTGTGGTGACAGTCACAAAGCCAAAGTCCAACACATGCAGATCCATTTTCCAATGACACAGTGGTCAAGACTAAATTCATCTCATTTCAATGTGATTCGGTATCTAGCTGTCTGACTGCCATCAGATGTTGACCACCTCATCAACTAACCGCAAATCAACTTCATACTTTGTTGATGGCAGGTCAACTATATAATCTAACAAATGGGTGCAAATGTGCACTGCTCACACAGACAATTTATCAACAAATAAGACAGGACAAACACGTGCAGTGCCTTCACGTTTGTATGCATTTTGCATAGATCAGACAGTATAAAGGCTGAGCTGTCTGAATCTTGTATCACATTTCTGACGACTATGGTGATGAGTTTATTTAAACCATGCCGAATTTCTCAAGACACAACTGCGCTGCCTGCACCTTGGCCGTCTTCTTGTTATTGCTGGCAATGCCAGGCTGGTACTCAACATTGTTCACGATCACCTACACAAGCACGCGACATGCACCCGCACATGGCTGCTGCCACAATAAATGGTCAAGAGAAAAAAGCCACAATTTGGCACCAAATTCTTCCAACGACAGCCAGTTTTGCAACACAAAAGTCGATTAAAATAAAATTTGGATACAAATTCTAAGATCAGTGATGCAGTCCTCAAGTACAACAACACACTTCAGTCGGACTTCAGGGTCCATATTTTCTGGACTCATGACTAGGACCAAGTGGACTCCATTATCTCACTGGCTAAAATTACTGTCATGGGCTGAATGCTAAAGGACTTCACCAGACAATGACCCAAAGAACTAAATCAGTAACACTGATATCTACCGGACAATAGCAAGTTCCCTTCATAGAAGTGCACTCATTAATGTATGTTAACAACAGCTCTCTTAACTCATACCATCTCATTTAACAATCTTACAGTCGGAAATGTCATCAGCCATACTCAGAGTTGCTCAAGTACTGAAGCCCTCTTGTTGCAGGCCTAATGTACTGTTAACCCTAAAGGTGAGAAGTCCTGTTAGATACTGCACAAGCAACTTAATTACTATCAGGATTCAGTAATAAGACGTTGTGTCTTTGTCACATGGGTTACTGAGGACCCATGCATAGCATTAATGAGTATTCAATAAGGCCTATGAATCAGTATTTAATAAGGCCTATTTTCTGTCAGATGACATGGTGATCAGTCAGCCGAGATGCAGCAATTTTTTGATTTTTAAGATGGCAGCCCCAGGACTCCTGACTGCATGGAACCTTAACATCACACCAGCTAATTCAGCTGATCAAGTGCGAGGCATTCAATCCAGGCCAGGCCAGCTCTCAAATCACTCTGACTATAATGGGGTCATGCCATCCACACAATGAGCTCATCATAAAAATGCCACTATTTTTAAATGCTGCCACTGATCGTAAATTACTCAAGATAATGTCAAACCTTGATAGCCACTCAAACGTGTGCATCAACTGAATGCTGGAATAATGTTATAAGAAGGCTATTTGGTTTTAATAAATGGAATCAGTCAGTGCTATGTTACTCGGACTTGGTAGGCTAAATATATATCATCTTATTCTGTTACCTAAAGTGGGACTTTATAGACATCTACTGCACAGTTGTGATATATTTTTATTTAACGTGTTTTAATGTTCTTTTTAGACAATTTTAAAAATGATTGTGTATTTCGGACATTGTTTCTGTCCAAGACTGAGGCTATTAAAAGGGATACGCCCTAGTGTGGCGTTTATATTCTAAAATCAGGCAAAACTTTCAGTTTTGGAGATCCCACACCCACCCCTGCGACCTTTGGTGGACTCCTCCATGCCGAATTTCACTCCTATCGGTGAACGTGTCGACCCTGCTGGGCGAAAAACTTCAAAATCGTCCGAGTTATCTAAACCAGCATATGCATTACAGGTATCCTGCCAGTAACAACACAAACAACATGTAGGGAACTGTACCTTGAAGCGGAAGGACTTAAGGTGTGCAGGTCCAACGTCCTCCATCAGCTCAAACCTTGGAGGATGCCAGTGACGTTTGCTGCACAGTTCATTGAGCACAGACACTGGATGCTTACCTGGTCACACAAACATGCCACCTTAGCAGACACTCTCCAGCCAAACCGAGGGTTAGCCACACTATAGATGTACTTTTTTCATTTATCTCTGTCCTCTGTCATTCTGACTCTTACATGGGGAGTCCTGTCCATTTATTGATGTTGTCCATCCAGGCTGTGCGTGGTCTTCCTCGCCTGTGTGCACCTGACACTAATTGTTTATTGCATTATCTCTTTCTCCATGCAACTCCCTTGTTTCCTCAAGGTGTGACCATAGTATGCTAGCTTCCTTGCTTTGACAGTGTCTAACAGTTCCCTCTTTACTCCAGCTTTGTTAAGAACCCACTCATTTGTTTTTTTTTTGCTGTCCAAGAAACCTGCAGAATCTTTCTCAGCTCTTTCGTCTCAAAGACTTTTATTCATTCTTTCTGAGTGTCCAGCTTTCACAGCTGTAAAATGCTACAGGCCACACTAGCACTTTCATTAGCTGTATCTTCGTTGAAATCGGTATGCTGTGACTTTCCATATTTTCTGCAGTGATGCTCCAATCGCCTGCCCCCTGTTTAACCTGGTACGGAATTCCGTCATACACTCACCATCTTCAGTAATCAGGGACCCAAGGTATGGGAACATATCCACCTGCTCCAGTTGCTCATTCTACTACTACTTCCATGTAATGGCCATTTTCCAAAACTAGAAGTGCTGTACAATGGGTTGGATAAATGTTTTGGCAGCGAGTTCCACAAGTACTGCAGGTGCTGTAGTGGCCTGCTGATGCTCTCTTGCTCTCATCACCATACTCACAAATCAGCATCTCAAAGCAAGCCCAGAACAACTGCTGACTCCTTCATTATACACAATGTACTGTTTAACCATTACAGCTATCCACTAATCTTATTACCAAGTGAACCTAACTTAGCCAGTTCCCCCTCCGTTTTCTTCATCCAACTGTTAACATCAGGGGATAAAACAGTCCGGGCACTTCTTTAGTTTTATGCACTTCTTACTATCCAACCAACAGTTTAGAAACAATGAAGGACAATCAAAGCAAAACCAGTGGCCTGGCCTCATCCTTCCTGTATCCACTGGAGGACTCCTAAGGGAAGGGGTGTCGGTCCCTTTATACCAGCTCTCCAATGCCAGTAACCAATTACCCACTAACGCCGTTAATATACATTCTATGCCTAGTGTAAGTTGTTGCACTACAAATGTCCTATTGCGCAGTTTCATTCTGAAATGATAAAAATTAGCCCCATACGGGGACTGACGGTTGACTCTTCACAACTGACATTTGTGCCAACATCAAAGTCACGTCACACAAAAACTAGGTCGAATATTGAAAATCTGGCCAGAAAATTTTTTAGATATTGTGCCCTAGTTTAAGAATCCCTGGTCAGTTGCCAGCTCCCATTGTAAATGGCAGAGAAGATAGCTTTTGAAAACAGCCGGATTTCCAACTTTGAAGGGCTCGTGACCTTGATCTTGACCTTGGATCGGGTCATACTGCATACAGTCGTGCATCACTCATCGACCTCTACCTACATGCCAAATTTTACTGAAATCGAAGAAAGTTTTTGTGGACGGACAGATGTACGTACGTAAGTACGCACGTATGTACTTACATACGTACGTATACGTACGTACGCACGGATGGACGGACGGAAATTTGAGACCGGCTTTATTAGGTTGACTCTGTCGAAGGGTCAACCTAAAAACTGCATCCACTGATAACCTATAATAAGACAGCATGCCAAGCACGACATCTTTCCATGCAAATAGACAACAATGCCACTGCCAAGATTTTAACTGCATCCTCTCAGAAAGACTGGAAGAGATCAGACTAGCGGTCCCAGACGAGCTTAGGTCCCACGGTCTCACACTGACCGAAGCAGTCAGCATCGCTTGTAACCAGCTGCCTTGCTATGCACTCTTCACGGTGCAATCCAGAAATTATGATAAAAGGTAATTAATGGTGAGTGACAGGGTCAGAAACAAACCAGCCAAGCTTCCAACAGACAAGTTCTGCTGCTGGATGGGCTTTCGACTAGTTTCACCGCAAGACATCAAACCTGCACCAAACATACATCCAGTATATTCAGTACAGTACAACATCTATGTCGTTAACATTTCTTTACCATACGGTGGTTTAAAATCACCAGAGCTGCTATTCACTATTATATGCATACATATGCATCACTCATCGACCTCTAACTACATGCCAAATTTCATTGAAATCGAAGAGAAGTTTTGTGGACGGACGCAGTCAGATGTACGTACGTACGTACGTATGCACACACGTATGTACACACGGACAGACGGACATTTGAGATCGGCTTTATTAGGTCCACTCTGCCGAAGAGTCGACCTAAAATCGGGTGTTTTTGGGTAGTTAGGGTCACTCAAGGTCATTGGAAATAGTGCCATTCGATAGAGTGCATACGAATTCCTATTAGTGTTTCAGAGTAACTATGTCCCTATCTTGCACTGTTTCTGAGATACAGCGAGATGTTGGTTGAAATTGCCAATATGAATCTACCCCACCTCTATTCGGCGCCCCCATAGGGGGTGACCCCGTTGGAATCTTCCGAGATTTTTGGCAGCAGAAAACTACAGTCCCTGGGCTATCATATGGCATTGTCTGTGATCCTACATTTAGCCGTTTTGGTACAGCGCCGGCTTGTGACAGACAGACAAACAGATGGACGGACAGACAGACACACGACGACAGCATATACCGCGCTAGCATAGCATCGAGCAGTAAAAACCCAGAGTAGCTTATGTATGCAGCAGCAGCAACAATACAATATGTCTGAAGACTGACACACGTTGTGACATTGATCTTTGACTTTTTAACTCCAAAATAAATGGGTTTCCAGGACTCATCGTGGAACATGTGTATGTCAACTTTAGTGATGATTCTAGCTAATCAGCTTTTGAGATAATGTAAGGAAAAAACCGACAAACAGCGGTGAAAACACTATCCATGCAACTGCCATTGGCATGGGTAATAAACTGAAACTGTAAAATAAAAATAATGCTTACTCACACAGCTACGAAAGTAAAGGCTAACAGTTCTGGTAATTATGGACGACCACGTACATCAATCAAGCATGTTAGAATGAAGGCTATATGCATAAAGGGACCATTTTGGCTGAATGTACAGAAAGGTTATAGCCAAGAACATCTTTCTTTAATCACCATTTTTTAACGATTTTGCATTCATCGTCCAGTTCAATCATAAATGGTGCATAAGTTCTTGGATCTATTTGATATTTTCTCTCTTATGACTGGCCATTTTTGCATGTGTGTATTCTGCAAAAAAAACTTATCATATTCCACTTTAATTCTTGGCTCATTATTCAGCGACTATCTTGTCTTTTACGGGTGTATCAGTTTCATTTTGTCATCAACAATCCAGTCCAAATACTTCTGACTCTTCCTGGCATATGTGTTTCATCATTATAACATGCCATTTAATATATTTTGCAGTTTCAAAGCTTTGACTTATACTACAATTTAAAAATTGAGTATTTGCTGGTCTTTGTCACTGTGAAGAATTTGGTTGGAATCGGTGCAGTAGTTTCGATAATATGAAGCTTTAAATGTTTTGCGAGTTTGGTTTGAAAATGCCTATTCATGCTCATTTTTGGGTGGTTTTGGGGGATTTGACCCCCTAGATGGGATACAATATCAATCAAACTCCCAAAAGTTAAATCTAAAGGTCACTATGGTTCTAGTGGTGTATTAATTATGCTGGTACCTGTATAACAGTTCCTGAGAAATGCCTGGATAAAAAGGTTTGATGAAGATGATGAATTTTGGGCATTTTCGACATCTTTTTAAAATAACCCTGATGTGACTATTTGCAACTTTTCTATGTTTATGTGTTCCTTCTATGGAGGACAGCACACTGATACTAATATCTGTTCCATTCTGCTTTTCCTTGTTTCTCAAGGGGTCACCAAAATTCAGCCCTAATTGCTATACCATACTTAAGACTAGTACTGGTAGTGTCTCTCTTAATGCTTGGCTACGAATGCTACCACCTCGTCTAATTAGCATTATGACTTAACAACAAAAAGATACCATACTACAGAAGACTAGTGAAGCAACAGTATCAAACTTATACAATCTAGCAACATAACCAAGAAATATAGTTTTATAGTTGCAGTTTTCCCATCAGACAAGCGTTGAGAAACCTATAAATATAATATTTGATTTACTTAAGCTTTTGATTGCAATTCTGTATTCACTGACAAACAGATGACTCATTAGAGAAAAGTAAAACAAAAGCGGCACAGAATGCTCAAAAATCAATTAAAGAAGTTAATTGCAAATCAAAAGGAAACTAAGTTAACTTAGAAAAATTAACAGACAAAAGAATTAATCAAACATTAAATCCAGGAGGTGCTGATAAACGCTGACTGATGTGTGACATGGAATAATTTATACTGAGAGTGGAGAGTAATGACAGTATTGCCAAACAAGCATTACTCAGGGCACAGCAAAGACACAGAGGAAAAAGGCAAGAAAACTAGAAGAAAAAGTTTACGAGTTGGGACAGCATGGTTTAGATACAGCTGAATAGATGGCAGACAGTGGAAAACATAGCTGGGTGAAAAGAGATGGTCTGCAGTGTAAGCTGCAGATCACCTGTCTCCATCCAGCTACGTTTCAAGCAGCTTACACTTCACTGGAAGCAGAAAGACAATGCCAAGTAGGGAGGTCAACTCTATGTGTTTTATTTTTACTGGTGAAAACAGTGCAAAAATGAACTGGTTAAAATTTGGATAAATTATGACTGACATTAAATAAATAACACTGTGACATGACAGACTTTTACACCAAACATCTAACAGTGTGATAGACATGGACTGACAACATCAGAATACGATACGGTCACAAACCTCTTCGATCGGTTTTGATGTCCACTGCCAGCGGAACAGTAATCCCGGCATTATTTTTGCCAAGTCCAGTGCCAGCTCTCCATCCCATTCTCTCTAGAAGAACCTTTCCAATGCCACCAGACACTGGAGCTGCTCGGGTGAATGTGTCCTGGCACATGTCATCCAGAGCAGCAATGCAAAATCTACCACAAACTGTTCACAGCATGCTCAGACAACTAACAAGCAATGTCCCCACAAGTAACAACATTCAGATCACAAGCAAGGTCCAGTTTTATCGACAAAAAATGCCAAAATATCTGTTCTTTATCAAACACCAAAAACAGTGTATACATTTGTTACTTATTTTTGCTTATCATTTCACGTACAATCTCAAAGCGATCACACATACACTCCATAGTTTAGATTAAGTTAGCTAAAAAAAGTATAAACACATGAACACACACACAGCAATTGTTAGCAAACATGCAAAAAAAGCCACAAGTATATAGTGTCAGAAACAGAAGAAACAGTCCCTGCAGCCACTATTATATATATTAATGACTTTATCACTAAATATGCAATTCGGTAGGCAGATAATGGTGAACCACATCCAGCAATTAGTAGCACTACTAATAAACCAATTCTCAATCAGTAACTGACCACAAAATAAATTATGCTAAACACCCTGTGTGCTTGTTACTGCTGAACAGCCATTACCAGGGTAACTGCATTAACCAGCAACAACATTGTTCCCTCAAGGTCAGTTAGAGGACGAAGAAAAGATGAAGTCATGTGGGTGATTCTCAGGAAACGCAACAAACTAATTGCCCCGGGATCAACCGTGCAACTGGGTAATGCAGACAATGCTGGAAAATGGTCGTGGAACTGGTGTGTGCTGAAGTCTCTTGAAACAATTCGAGCGACAGGGCTGGGCTGGGCTGAGACAGTGCCGAGTACGTGTGCATTAATGTACTGTAGTATCTGTGCAGTGTTTGCTTTGACACTTCTGGCTGGGTGACAGTCAAAGATTCTCTTCTTAAACACATGGAAGCAGAAAACTGAGGGGGTTGGCCAATCCAAGGTCATTTGCAAATGGCCATTAAGGAAAGGTGAAGAAGGAGTATTTATATGAGTGTGTAAGTAAGTATACATGAGTGATGTTTATCCCTGAGGCTGCAGGGACTATAAAGGCAGCAGCACATCAAGCGGCCGAGCCCAGCATGTGCGCTATCTGTACTTACGTCATCACCAGCTGGCCGCGTCTCGGCATGTACACACTCCACGCTGCTGTTCGTCTGACAGTCGGCTACTACTGTACCTTGCAACACTGTCATGTGAACAACTCACATAGTTGCTGTTGTCTGCAGTGGACAAGCGGGCACACTAGTCAGCATGGCACGCTTATCCACTGCACAACAGCAACTACATCAGTTTATCACACACACAGTATCCCTGTCGGTTGCCAACAAGTTAGCAGATGCAACAGCAGCAGCAGCAGCAGTAGCATGTACCACTGAAATTCAGCACGTCACTGAGCTGTGCATCAGTGCTGTATCTGTTCACTGAATCTTTGTAAATAAGTTTTGTTTAGTCCATATTTGGTTCTCGTGTTTTTCAAATATACTACTAGTTTGTTCCAATTTCAATTTTCGCTGTCATAACAACCACTGCTCTGCAGTGAACAACTGTGGCAATGAACGACTAATAATGTTTGCAGTAAGTAACTTAATGACAAAATGACGAGTGTAATTAGTAAGCAACTGTTGGCAACCGGCAGATGGGAGTCCTCTTAGTACGGTGTAGCTCCTAGCAATTCTTCAGTACTTTTGTTGCCACTGCAACCTAATATGAAGCAACAGCTTAAAGGCCACAATACATCTTTCCATTCACAACCAAGGTGCAGATGGTTAAATGTAACCACACAGTATTGACCAACACTGGACTTCAGATGGTCAATACATGACGTCCATACATGGCAATCGGTCAACCATAACTGCACCCTGGTCGTAGACCGGACAATGCACCTAATGTCAGACTTTCAAACTATACAATAAGCTAATTATGCATCAATTGGCGACATGGCTACTTAATCACAGTGAATTTCAGTTGCATGATCAGCACAACACATTGTGTGCCGATATGCAGGCCACAAACTAATTATTAGTCAACTTCACACAAATCTCCCAAGAGCTTGTCTGTCATAAACTGTCACAGCTGTGGTATCTCTATACATAATGAATGAACTATAAAAACTGCAACTTCCATGACCACTGAGAAGTCAACTAAGATTAATATACTTGTCTTGCCAGCTTTTCTGTCATGTGTTAAACTCCTGCAAAAATATTTATTATGTATTAATAAGATAGGCAACCACAAAAGGTGAAAGTTGTTATCAGTGGTGCAATTGATCACCTAGAAAGATTCATCTGAAAGTCGAATATGACCTCTGAAATTTGTTAAGTGGGACGTTAAACTCTGCTCACTCTCTCATACAGTGAGTGGGCAGTGCTCAAGAAATTGTAGAAAACGTGGCAAACTGATAATTAGGCAAAACAGCACAGCACACAGTGCTACCAGTAGATATGGATATGTGCTGTCATCAGGCTCCATTCACACAAAGCTACTAGCATAGTGAGTGTACTGTTGTTAAGAAATTTGTTCTACCATAATTACCTAATGAACTACTGTGTAATCAGTCTGCCTATAAACCAACTGAATCTACTACTGTTGCACTAGTTCATTTTTGTCATTATATTATAGCAATGCTGGAAGATAACATGTATGTCTAGTGTGTATGTATTGACTTGTTTTGTTTTATATTGTATTTTGCTACCATTTTTGATGGTGAATAAAGATTTCCAAAAGCATCTGACACGGTTAACCACCAACTACTTCTTAATAAACTGGCTAGTCTTCCTTTGAAGCCTGCCATTGTTGCACTTCGATCATCTTACCTATATCAGTGCACTCAGTCAATGTGTTTAAATGGTGAAATTTCATTGCCTTTGTCAATTACATGCAGTATAGTGCAAGGGTCTGCGTTTGGTCCTATGTTGCATGTTTAGTATAAAGCTGATCTAAGAACTCTGTCAGATGTAAATTAACTATTTTTGTATGAAAGTAATACAAATCTGATTGTTTCACAACACAATGACATCAAACTTAATAACGAATGACTTAACATTATGTCATGGACTGATAGAAACTGATTAAAATTAAATACAAACAAAACCAAAGTAATTATATTGTGCAGACATAATGTCAGACTTTCACTATTATCTAGAGAGTTATCAATGATTGACTATTTCAAATTACTTCGCATCTTTGTTAGTGTTACATTTAATCAGTCACAGCATATTTGTTTTATCCTTTCTGTATGTAATCAGCAGCTCTATTTGTTGAAAAAGACAGAATGGTTTCTGTGCTAAAACTGTCCATCTTGCATTTTCTGCAATTGTTTTATCTCACTTTATCTCATGTTATTTATTGCATGGAGACATGAGGTGGTTTTGTTAATAGAAAGCATGATTCCAGAATTGACAAGATGTTTAAGAAAGCTTGGTATCTTACTCCACCGTTATTTACTTTTGACAGCTCACTTGATCAGCTAGAGAAGCTGTTTAATCAAACGTCTCATTCAGAAAACTTTTTACGTCATTTGTTACCGATCGAGTCTGAATATACTTATAATTTGCATAAAAGAATTAACAGTTAGGGTGTGCCATTAGTTAAAACAGTGCTTCATAAAAATTCCTTTGTTATTAGAATGTTATCTCAGTTTAGTTCTGAGTAATTTTGACGGGCTAGTTGGTTTGTTTGTATGTACAAATGTTTGTTACTCTATTCACTCTATGTGTTTAATGTTGTAATATATATATA
>Ga0209363_1001402_pt1 | contig 11495 bp, 7 predicted proteins | sample WorMetexBAHAMAS3_FD_187385 | JGI IMG/M metagenome (GOLD analysis project Ga0209363, IMG submission 187385) | Marine gutless worms symbiont microbial communities from Max Planck institute for Marine Microbiology, Germany - Inanidrilus exumae... | ecosystem: Host-associated > Annelida > Digestive... | reverse complement strand
GTAACCTTAATTAACAATGTTACCACTATACAACAATAAATGTGCAATAACTCTCTTCTAGCAACTGATTATATCGAAAAAATCTTTAGCCGAAAAAGTAAACAAACATCCGCCATGAAACCGGAAGTCTTACTTACTTACTTTACTTAATTACACTGAATTTTTCTTACACAACATATGCTGTTAATTCAGGAAAATTGCGCCAAAACTGCACAAATGTCCTTCGGCATAAATTTGATCATGATAAATAGCAATTTGTTGTCTTTAACACAATTTGGCCACAAACTCATTAACTGTAATTTACTGTAATTTACTGGTCAACCAGATGACTGCTTTTAAGTTAGTGTATTAGTTGAACTGTCACTAGCATAAAAATGTTAAATGGAAAGCCATATATATATACGCACACCAAAAACGGGAAAATGGCGCAGAATTTCTTTTACCAAAAATGTGCTGTTAATTCAGGACAATTGTGCAAAAATTGCATGCTTCGGCAAAAATTGCACTGATCCATAAATTTGTCAAAATTTTGCAAGAATTGCGCTCCACAACTTCCCAATTACATGGTGGGAATAGCTATTGCTGATAAAACTTAGAATGCAAAACATCGTCTCAGCATGCTATTCCAGTCACGCATACACACTACATTATAATATGCTGCTAGAACAAATGCAGTAAATAGTCAAAAACAAATCAAAATAGATTAGGGATAGTTAGAGGTCACTCAAGGTCAGTGGAAATAGCGCCATTCGACATGACGCATAGGAGTTTCTGTTAGTGCCCCATAGTAACTATGTCTCTAACTTGCACCACTATTTACCATGCGATGCTATGCTAGCACGGTATATGCTGTCTGTCCATCCGTCTGTTCATCACAAGTTAGTTGGAGTTTAACGTCCCTTTTCAGCACAAATATGGCTATGTCAGAGCCGAAAGGTCAGTGGTGGACAGCTATCCCTACCCAGTGAAGGAAGGCCAGCGATATATTAACCTCAACCCTGGCCGCCTTTTTGTTTAGCAGCCACCCAAAAAGGAAAAGGTATCAACAGGCTCATTTAAATTACTACGCTAGCGCCTACAACAGAGGGAGACAACTATCTCACCCTAGACAACACTAAATCAAATACAACACAAACAGCATGCATCCTTAACTAAATAATACATTTAACATAATGACAACAAAATACAACTAAAGCCACGTTTAGTGGCCTCCTATGACATCCGGCATGGAAACTAACAAACTAACTAACTACCATGATGCCAAGTCCGGGTCACTGTTGTTAGCCAGGAACTCCTGGCCGTTTAAACAGACGTTTACGGGCAGATGTAAGCCGCCGGACAAGAGGGACAGAAAGAGCCGTATATCAGACATAGAATGCGTGTCGAACATAATGCTGTCACGCACGTCAATGTATGAGCGACCAGCTGCCGTCGTACGTGCAGCCCAGTCACAGATGTCTGTCTCGGTCTGGTGAACAACTGGCGGAAGGGTGATGTTCTGCGTGAATACATGCCCGTTTTTGTTGAGCCACTTGGTTGCCACTGTCGCACACTGAACGGCATCGACGATCGTCTGAAACGACGTGCAGTGTGTCCCAAAAAACGTGCACAACTTAATTGTATTCATAGCCATACTACAGAAATCACAAATGGCAGACTTCAGTAATATCCGTCAAACTTACGAAAATTACTAGTACGTGAAGTCCATCACTAACAACCTCAGCGCATTCCCTGCTATGAACGATACAGGAACACTGTTCGAGACATGACTGGTCAGTGTCTGCATAAACAATGATGAACGGTGCGACTGCTTACCTCATACTCGTTGTCACCAGCAGCTGCAACAGCAACGCGATCTGCAATACCAGACAGCTCATAGAAGAGCACGTACGCCTGAGTACCGGAGTTGTTCGTAGTCGGTGACGGGCACTCCCGCACCTGCAACGTCACATAACAGTTACGTTTACAAATAATCGAATGCTTTATGACAAAAGCACAAAATCATCACTGCAAAGTTGGATTATAACCCATAGACATGACATGTTAGGGCCCTAATGTCATAAACCTGCTGAAGGCCATACACAGTAGCTGTACCTGTGCGTCGTCACACACGAGCCAGCGGCCGTGTTCCTGTACAACAGCGTTGTAGTGGCCGGTCGACGGTGTTGGCTCGTGATGACAGATGACGGCCCGTAGTCGGTACAGTACCTGTTATGACAAGGAACAGCGCATGTCCACCTATCAAGCCAACGTAATACAGCGGCATATGGCAGTGTTCATGGAGAGTAACAAAAGTGGTTAATAACTGTTGGAAAAGTCTACAGAGGTACTTTTAACCACTTAGCCGGTAGTCATCAGTGTTTGTTGTACCCAATGCAGTGATAATGCATATGTCTGCCTTTGTTTGCGAGAACCTACCGTGCTCTCTTCCGAACTGTCCCATAGTGTCAGTGTTTCGTCCGGAATGACTCCCGTCTCCACCTTCTCGTTTAGTCCTTTCCACCTATAAACACAGTGACAGCGAATCTGTCAACTCTCACATCGCAGTCGACTCATGTGACAAACCGACCGTGACACGTACAAACACCGTCTTTATGCAATGAGCGTGGGTGGCACAGAACCGGTGTAAAAATGAACATAATTAAGACCCCACTCACCGGTTAACAGTCAAGAGTCAACACCTGAGGACGGCCGCGCCACGCAGTCACCCCAACAGCCGCCGACCCGTCACACCTAACAACATAGATGACAATAAAACTGTGCAGAAACATGTAATCTATCACTGAGAAAGACGACCGTTGCTATTGGCCTCTCTGGCGAGGTGTCTTAGAGTTGCAGCAACCGATCTGTTGCATATACAACGGTCTGTTGAAAACTTTTTGCTTATAGGGGGCCTACTGTGTAATGTACATACGTTCATTGAATACATCTTATACTTAAACATACCCTGGAAGCCGGCAGTTCGTATTGACAGTGAACGCGTCCTGCTTGCCCTCCAGCATTTTCTGGACACGTGAAACGGTTTCGTCCTGAACAGTTACAACCATTCACTGCTGAGTACAAAATGGGAAGACGGCTCGTGCTAGCCTATAAGTTTATGATGGCACTCTGGCTTAGCCGCTTTAAGAATTTTCTCAATGCAATGCTGTTGTCGTCATTTACCTGTTTGACTTGTACTCGCGACGCACCTGTAGCAAGTCCAGCTGAACGGCAAGAAGAAGTTTGTCGGGCAACGACCTTCCCATAAGACAGGAACGGCATACAACTGCATACAGTCACAACGATCATGGTTACGAATGCAAAGCAGCACAAAGTAATAATAATACATTGGCATTAGTTCGGTAGTTTTAGTGTAACATTCATTTTCAGCGCAATATGGCTATATCATACACAAGTAATGGCGTGGCGTAACTGATGGAAGGCAGAGGGGGGCACTTACCCCGGATGCAGCAGGCGAGGGGGCACAGTAGAAAGAATGCTTTGATTACTGTATGATGCAAGGCTGAATAGAAGAAATTGTTTATCATGTGATGCGATACGTTGCGCGGGTTTCTCGGCGATAGCTGAGCTTCTTGTATGACTAAAGATGACTAAAGTGACCATGTTGTAACTTGCTGAAAGAGTCGAACGTAATCTATGAGGAAAATCATAGGAATGCAGGGTTGTCGGCTCGGCGCATCCATTGTGGTATATTGAACATGAATAACGACTGTCAGCGTCAGCAAAAGTACTGTTATTTTTGGCTCCGCAAAACAGTGGAAATTTCTTACACTTCTTCAACTGTACTGTTAGTGCAATGGAAACCTTAGCACTTTAATGTTAGTACAACATGTGTCGTATGTAGGTGTCATACGCTCATTACGGAGTTCGCATTTAGTATGACTGAAAACATAACGCAAGATGCAAAACAGACCGATGTTAATCTGACACCGGTGTGCTTTGCAAACTGTCTTACATATTTTCTGCTAACTGTATGCTGTTAGTATTAACACAATGGTTAGTTGGCAGTGATAGCTACCCGTCTGTCGGCTAGGCATCTGCACCAGTGAGGCAATACTGCAATGCACGGCAAAGCATGTGCAACAGTGAAGTAGTGAGACAGGTGTCGCCGCATGGCACTACGTTTGTCACCCGGACACATTTCAACAATGTACACAAACTGTCGAAATCAGCATAGAAGTTCTCCATAACGTCGTTTGCAGGTATTAAGATGAAGCGGTATTAAGATGAAGCCCATCAAACTACGTGGACAGTTGCTTCATTTCACTGCACCCTAATATATGTTTGTGAAGAAAAAACGGGGCAGATTTTTTAAGGGTGATTTCAACGTATGTACAGCAGACATTCTTACCCAGCTTGTGCGTCGCAGCGCTGCAAGAGCTTCATCCAGAACTCATGTACGTCGTACTCCACGCCTTCTCTATACTGTGGAATGACATCTGGAAACGCAAATTACATGAAACATGACCATGGGTATACAATTATTAGTACTACAACAGCAATCACGACTGTCAACAATGAACAAAGGCCAATAATTTGAGCCCATACGCAACTCGGAATGCAACAGAAAGGCCAATAGGCCCACAGTTGTAAGGTACCGTGTGCACAAAGCTAGGTTTTGAAAAACAAACCGAACACAACGAAAGCACACATTTACCAAACCACAGAAATGTACAGGAACACGAAATGAAAACACGAAAAAACTACAGCCAGGTTCAGTCGCCTCCTACGACATCCGACTTGGAAAAGGACAGTTCGTCTCCTAGCGAAGTGATGAAGATTCTGAAGTCGTCGCGCCTCAAACCATCGCCTGTCGATGTACTGCCGACTGCACTGCTGCGCTCTGCCGCTGACACACTCTCGCCGATCTTTGCCCACACATGATTTTCGAGCTCAAAATGGTGAGATATGGTGCATTCTGGGTGCTACTTTTTAGGGGAGAGATCGGGTGGTGTTGTAGAGGAAGGAGCTGAGTGTGGAGATGGTGTTTTGCTTTCTAGACACTACTAGTATGCCGGAGTAGTGCACCGGTGACGTGGCCCAAAGGGCCGATGCGGGGTGGGGTTCTTGGGGAGAATGAGCGCATCGGGCTCCCTCCACATCAGCAAGGAGGTCTGGGGGAGAGCTGTAAGCTACCCCAGCGTTGGTCGCCCGCTGCAATGGTGGATACACACGCACGTCGCACACAACAGTGTGGTGTTGTTGTGCAATTTGGGCTCGACTACATTCGTAACAACGTCACACAATTACGTCACCATCTATACACTGTGGCTTTTGTTGCATTCAACTTGCATAATTTTTGCGCATATATGTACGCCAATATCGACAGAAAATTGCGCTATGCAAAAATACAGCCGGCTAAGTAATCGTATTACCTTCAGATGACATCATGTGTCGATGAAAGTGGTCGACGTTGCCGACGTGGCTGTAGGTGAGTGTTGTTCGGCTGATGGCTGGACCACACGCAATGGCAGAGATAGGAAAGTAATAGTAGGTCATGAAATAAACCTGGATGTCAGTGCTCGGCTGCATGGTCCAGAAAGGCGTCTCGTACAGTTGACAGTGCGCGCACCGACTGTACCACACTTCAGGAAGCACGTGTTTCCCAGATTCTCCATCGGCGTGTGTCGTGTACCCTACAGTGTCGTTTAAAAAAACGTACTGCAACGCAGCAGCAATGTACACGTTTGGAAAAGTGGTAGCGTTTATTGAAACTTTTTTTTGCCATGAGACCAAATAACATGCATTAAAAACACGTAACAGCATATATGAGACTATGAAAACACAACAAGTATACGGTTGTGTTGGGAGCAGAGAACCGCCGCCAGTAAAAATGGTTGGAACAGTCTGGGGGGTTATTTATGGACTCACAGCGTGTGCCTGGACAGACGTGCGTTCCTATGCAACACTGTGGCGCACCTGTGCGGTAGCTTCAGAAACGAGCAGGGCAACGTCCTCAGCTGCTGAAGGGGGATTGCTCAGTTCGTATGTGACAGTGTCACTATCGTCCGAACTGACGTCGATGACATTCACTGCAGGTGAATTATCGACCTCCTCCAGACCGTCCATAGGAGGCGCGTCGTCACTGAAACAGTGACACAAGCGAGCACATGTTACTTTTGACAATTCAGTGGCTACAGTGAACGGGCGCCCACGGACGCAGTATTCACGCCAGAGTAGCTTTCTTGGATCGGATGCATGCTAAATCTGCCCTCATTAAACAAATTCTCCGACGTTACGTCAGACAGCAAATCAGTTGTAGCTGTTTTAGTCTCCGAAATGTTTTGTATTTTCACTCAAAACACTGGACGCTGGCACAAATGTGATAATGTGAGCGACTGTATTACGCAATACATACGTTGAGACTGTGACGGGAAGGGCGTCCGTCACGTCGTCTGGTTCTACATCCGAGTCAACGACGTACGACTCCGTGTCGCTGCCAGAAGAATCATCGACGGAAATCCCGCGGTCGGTGTTAGGCTGACGGCCGTCCACGTTGACTGTCGGCGAACCGTCGACCCCGTCCAGAACATCGAATGCGGTCGTGTCGGCTCTGCAACAAAGACAGGCCAGCACATGTAACTTGACTGTAGTAAGTTTGAAATGCAGTGACACGAATGGAGGTCTTATTACGAATTAATTAGGTAAGTAGCAGTTTAACTGTAATGCTCACAAATGCAAGTGTAAAACTTACCCGGTGGCGGACTCCATTGCCCCAGCAGACCGTAGGAGGAAGTGCGGTTCGGCGGTGTCGTTCAAGGGCACACTGGCGCCAACCTGCTGCAGTATCAAGCCCTGTCGTCCGGCACCAGGGTAGACTCGCTTGACGTCTGATATAAAGTTCATGAACGCTGTGCCGACCGCCAGCCACCGCTGTTGGTAGTCTCTGTGGAACCAGTACCTTTGTACCACACACAACGCATAAAATATTAATGACGAATGACAGCATCTGGCGGTATTGATTTTCAATAAGTGTTTATCATGGCGCAATATATTGCATTTTGTCCATTAATCGTTTTATGATAGGCGTTTTTATGACATGCGTCGTCCAATGCACCTCGCAAAACATGCAAATCAATTGGCAAGCAAAACGACTGAGTCAACAAAACATGACAGGCAATAGCTGCTATAGATGCATACAACTTGTTAAATGCTCTGTATCACTGACACTTTTATTTTCACTCCAACAACAAATGATGTGCCAGTATATCAGCGTCGGACACTTCGTAATAACGAGCATCCGTAAACAGGCATAGCTATTAAGCAATTAGTTTCTGTCACTGTGTTTCTGGACATAGGCCTGTTTGCAAACACGCGGAATAGACAGTATGTGTGTGAACAGGTGCCTGCAACATACAATGAAACTATGAAGAACGTTGTGGACGTTGAAGACTTACCGATAGGCGTACTCCGCGCAGTATGAGTTTAATGGGCGGTTCGCTCTGAAGTTGCGTATGTACGACTTCGTCCAGCGGTTGCGTACCTCCACATTCTGGGTGTGCACAGTTGTGTCCTTCGAGTTCACAAACTCCTTATCGTGCGTCACAAACTCGTGCACGAAGCCGTACTCAGAAAGTTTACTGTAGGACTTCATGGCGTCGGACATTATGTGGGTACCCGGCTGCAGGAAACGCTGGATTTCCGAAATGAGGACTGCGCTGCTCTTGTCCTTCACCTGAAAGTGAAAGCCCAGCTTGGTGTCGCGCTCATAGATGCCGAACAGCGTCACTGTGCCGGTCTTCATTCTGCGCCCTTTATGGTACTTGCGGCGAGTCAAGAAACACTTGTCCACCTCAACACAAATACCGGGCCCTCCAAAGGGACGGGAAAGGACTTTGTTGCTCATAATGACCTCACAAACTTCTCTGGCCAGTGAATAGTAATCGACAGCCATGTGCTCCCCGCATCCCACGTTCATTCTGGCACGCACAACCGGCACGCGATTGACCCAGCAGAACAGCAGACTGAGCACTTTGCGGACAGACTTCGTGCCCTCAAACCACGTACCAGAGCACGCCGAAACACTACCTGAGCAGCGCCATGTGCACTTCTTATGGAATTTGCGTGCCTGTGCAGCTGTTAGTCGCCTATGGCCCCGGACACAGCCATACTTCCAGCCGAAGTTGGTCGTAGATGCCTCCACGAATTCGGTGGCTTCGCCGCAGAGAGGGCAGCTGGGTGGCGAGTCGCTGCTTGAGACAAGGTGAGACATCACTGCGAAAACGCTAGAGGCAACGTCGGTGGGGTCGGCTTGTGGAGGTGGAAAGTACCATCCCCAGGACATCAGCGTAAGATGGCGAGCAAAGGCGCTCTCGTCGGCGAATTTACGCAGTGACACCCAAAACATGCGTTGGTCCTCCAACGCTAGAGCCTTACGAAGAGCCTCCAGTTTACGGACAAGGCCGTCGTTGCATATACCCACTGCTAGGTAGTCAGACATTGTCTTACAGACGTACAGATATATACGGACACTTCAGGCAATCAGAAACACTTAAAGCGACAGAATGATACTATAACAACTGGTGAAAATTTACACTGTACACTTTACACTATTAACGAAGTGACTACAACAGCAGACATATTGGATTTGGTAATTACAGACAATCAACTTATAAATAATATAGATGCCTTAGCGCCATTGGGAAACAGCGATCATGTGATACTTATGATAGAGACAAATTCCGTCAGCACTAAACCTCTATTGGAACAAAAGCTTAATTATGATAAAGGAGATTATGCAGCATTAAGATCACACCTTGACTGTGACTGTGACTGGGACAAAGACTTTGCTGCAGTGGATTTAGACGTGGAAGAAATGTGGAATATATTAAATTGATAGCGGTGTTACGCAATTTATTTCCTTGGCTTCGATATTTAACAGTACCAAATGGAAATGACCATTAAAAGTAGGTATACGCAATCAAATCAAACTTAAGAAAAGTTTATGGAGGAAATATATTCGCGATGACGATCAAGCTAGCTGGTTAAAATATGCAAGTCAGAGAAGCAAAGTTAAAAATATTATTATAAATGATCTTATCGAAGAACAGAATTCAATTGCTCAAGATTATAAATCAAACCTGAAAAAAATTTGGAAATATGTCAGTTCGAAAACTAAACATATTGAAAAAGTTGGTAACTTAAAACTGAAAGACGATGAAGGTAACACTGTATCTGTAGTTCGGCTAAAACCAAAGCAGATTCATTGTGTAAATTTTCCAGCACTGTATTTTGTAATGAAACAGATGAGTACTTTGATAAACTTCGAGATAAAATCATCACTGAAGAATTTACACCGATACGAGTAACAGAAGATGATGTTCTTGAGCGATTGAATATTTAAATATGAATAAATCAGAAAGTTCAAACATCTAAGAATTGTTTACGAAATCACACATGAAATTAAATACCTATTAACAAAGACTTTTAATAGATGCGTAGAAACTGCAAAAATACCAGACATTTGGAAATGTGGCAACATAGTTCCTATCTATAAAAAAAGGCAATAAAGATGAAGTCAATAATTATAGACCAGTAAGTTTAACCTTTGTTATATGTAAAATAATGGAATCAATAATTAGAAATCTTGATTCTGAATGAAGCTGTACTTGTATGGCTATGCAGAAACGGTTATCACTTAAACGGCGTCGAGATAAATTTTGGTCAGATCAAGATGTGATATATAATTATATAGCAGATCTAAATGACATAAGAAACCAAAGTATTACCGTATAACGGGTAATTTTTTGGTGTATCAATAAAGTGTATTTTGTCACTACTTCTCGGATATAGAGGCCTTTGAGGCCTGCTTCCGACTACACCATGAGATGTGATGTGAATACAACAGGTTCTGATCTGGCAGTACTGGTCCAGAGTGATATTGACGTGTCAGGTGCAGACCTACCAAGTCTCCCGCATCTCGCGGGAGACTCCCGCATTTCGGACTCCATCTCCCGCTCACCCGCCACATCGTCAGAATCTCCCGCATTTTTATAGACAATGATTGCGGGCTGTAATAATAACAATTTTACTTACTTATTTATTGCTAGAATGACGCAAGCCTGGAGCCAGCTCACCTGCAGGCGCAGTCTTGCAGCCTGCAAATGAGTATCAGCCTATCAGGTTATAACGTCACGCGTTGTGTGCTTCGCGGGAATGTGATAGCACATGTGCCAGCACAATATGCTATAATAGCTCTTTATCCCACAACAGCAATGCGATAGCAAAGCTATTGGCGACATTGGCAAGACTTGGTAGGTCTGTATGCAAATGTGCCGACTCGTTGCGTAATGCAGGCACAGTGTGTGCCGTTTATTGTGTGCTCTGTGCTGAACGTAAGCAGAAGAGGTTTTTGATTTTCGCGAAAGTAATGTATAATGAGGAACTGGAAGAACTTCGCAAGTCATTGTCTCCGTCTGAGTCAGACTTTGACACTGCCAGCAGTAGTAGGTCCGAACTGTACGTCCGAAGTATGTATTGCTGTATGGAAATCGCAAGAATTTTTATTTAAAGTTCGTCGACTTTTTAATTTTTTTCCGACTACGACGCCGCCGTCTTCAGTTCACGTCGACGCGTCGTAACTTTTTCAATGACGACACAAAGGATTTGACTTTGACAACAAGTCGATGTCTTTTTGACGACGTCGGACACTACACCTGTTCTTGAAGCTGTTGACAATAGATGCTTCGAGCCTTCGATCACGTGACTTGGCAACTGGTTCCAAGGTTTCACAACTCGTTAGCTGAAAGAAATTCCTTCTAACTAGAGATATGTTATGACAATTTTTGACCGACGCCTAAGAATTTCCGACAGTCTAAAAATTTCCGACTTTTCCAACAGCTTGGGGGTGCTGCAGCACCCCCAGGTATTATTAAAAATAATTCAGTCGTTGACGCTATAGCACCGTTAACACATTTAAAGCACATGCACATGTACACTTATAGATGTTGGTCGTGCCAAGCACTGCAATTAAATATGATTTTACAGCCGACCTGACTGGAACCGAAAACCGATCAGAAGTCATAAAGTGAGAATGTTCTGATACACGTATAGTTAGACTATAATTATTGATGCTGACTTAGAGTTGTTTGCGTCTGTGACGGCAACCTGCGTCTGTAACTTCCTGTTGAGTTTTCAGCACATGTTAATCAATAACTCGTATTATGTCGTACATCACTATACGACGATGAAATGAATATCAGTCTGCATTAAAAAGCACGAAATAAATGTGTCGTTGCAAATATATAGGGTTGGCCACAAAATTACCACAACTGCCCAACTTTCTCCGATTTGCGGGTAATTTTTTCAACCATTTTTGCACAACTCTTCCACACCGCACGGCGCATAGTCGCTAGGCCTATACTTTAAAATGACCAACACAGACACACTGACAGACCACGCTACCTGCAACGTCTGTAGCAATACGCCGCAGCTATGCACTGCATGCAGGCTATTATTATTATTATTATTATTATTATTATAAATGAATATTATTT
>Ga0209363_1001401_pt1 | contig 11498 bp, 13 predicted proteins | sample WorMetexBAHAMAS3_FD_187385 | JGI IMG/M metagenome (GOLD analysis project Ga0209363, IMG submission 187385) | Marine gutless worms symbiont microbial communities from Max Planck institute for Marine Microbiology, Germany - Inanidrilus exumae... | ecosystem: Host-associated > Annelida > Digestive... | reverse complement strand
GTCTAATAATTTAGTCAAAAGTTTAATCTGAACTCGGTTTAAAACCAGGTTTTAGCTGTTCAAATTAGCCTTCGTTTTTAGACTACAGTTTTAGCATTTGGCCTTAGCAAAAGACAAAGTGACTCATTGTTGCGACTTTATACAGAAACAAACCTATATGAACACCGTGAAAATATATACTTACTATTCACAATAATGATTAAAACAAAAAAATATTACTGCAGTTAACTAACAATGGACAAAAGCATCAATCAGGCCGTTACATAAACAGCTAACATCTATAAATGACTGGACAGAGTTCTATATTAATCCATACATGCAAGATTACAGTGGAAAATGTACAAAGCTAGCAAAAAAGCCTACAGCACATAATGCATGCAATATAATGTACAATTGATGCATCCATGTTACATTTAACCTCATTAAATAACAAAATAGGTGAACGGACCAGTGCCATTTTAGTTATGAATTTTAGTTTTAGTTAGTTTTCAGATCACTTATTTCCATTTTAAGTAAAAGCAATCATAATAGTTATTATTTAGTTTTCAAATCACTGATCTGTCCCATAACTTAGCATATAGCACGGGACAGATTATAAAACCAGTTTGCCTCTGTCCATGTGTCCATCTGCATGCACTCCCAAAAGTAAAAAAATACGAGTTTGTTGCGGGTAACATCGCACCACGTCTTCGCCATTTTGCCCCAAAAACCCCCAATTTTAGGCGAACAGGTCCTCAAAATACACGCAAATATTAATAACAACCCTATAACTGTGTTAAATGTATGTGAATTGCCGAAATTTCCGCATCCAATAGGAAATATGGGTTGAGGAACACGATGGTGACTTCAGATTTTAGACCGGAAGTGGTAATATAGCCGTTTCGCGCATGAACAGTGAAAAAATGCAATGTAACCCTTATTATATATTATAGGAACAGTTCGGTCATTGTGGACTTGCTATGGAGCAGATACGACTTTCCACGGAACATGTTTCTAGTTTTAGTTTAGTTATTATTTATAGTTTTTGGTACCAGTTAGTTGAAGTTCTATGTCCTTTTCAGCACAAATATGGCTATATCAGAGCTAAAAGGTCAGGGATGGAGAGCTATCCCTACCCAGAGGCTCATTTAAAACTAAAGCCAGGTTTAGTCGCCTCCTACGACATCCAGCCTGGAAATGGAGTGGGGCTATTCTGGTAGAATGGGACGGGATGGAAAAGCAAGAAAATAGATGAAGTGAGTAAGAAAGGGAAAAGTAAAAGATACTAAAAGAGTGGGGAAGTGGGGAAAAGAAGGGGAAGGAGGGATTGCCCCGGGCCCACACTGGGTATTTTTTGGTACCAAAATCATTTTGTACACGCAGACAACATTAATGCTGGTAAACACTATATTTACAGCAGACAACCAATTAACAATCCACACAAGTTCACTTTCAACCATGTGGACTGGGTAATAATTAAGATTTTAGTTATAGCAATCATTTAATTTTTATTTGCAATTAAAATATGACTGTAACAGACAACATCAAGAAACTGAGCAAATCCGAGACGTATGGCGACTGTCATCAGAATCATCAGATATGCACCACAGCAATACTATAGTATTCCATTAGTGTAATACTGGAATCCATCATAGAGTTTTGTTGTCAGTGAGTTCACACTTGAGTCAACCATAGAGTCGATCAGCAACTGCAGCTGGTCCTCAGTCATGCCGACATGAAAACAGTCTTTCAAGCCTTTGATCGTAGCCCGACCACGACCGAAGCAAGGCAGCTGTGAACCTGCACTCAGCACGGTACATGAAACAATAAAGTCGCAACTGTGTTGTATCAACACATGCACGACACCACACTTACCACAAGCCATTTACAACATTGTGTTTTTGCAGACGAGAAGTATTACCATTTGACACACTGGCTCTGCCAAATACATTAAACAGTGAATAGCAGCACAATTATCGTGTTGCGACCTACCTCTATTTTAATAGCCAGCGGCCCGATTTTCAACAATTCCTAAGATGATCCTAAGATTGTCCTAAGTTTCTCATAAGTTGTTCCCAAGTCGAGGAGTTACGATCTCCTAAGATATTCCTAAGATCTTCATAAGTTAATTTTCGAAAATTATCTTAGCATATCGTAACTTTCTCGTAAGTTTTTCCTAAGATGATCGTAATTAAAAATAGCAACCAACCAAAGTGCCTTAAATACGTTAGTCGTTTTTCATTAAACATATGCCACTTTATCGATTTCTGATTTGATAGCTACATTTTCTTTGCACTTCCGTTCAGCAGAGGGCGCCATAAGTTATAATAAATCCTGCTCAATTATTAGTCTATGCCTAACGTTGAATAGCCTATCTATTACGGTATTTGTTCAAACTATGAAAAAGCTGGAAATGTGTTGCTAATTAGGTCCAACCTATTTTTTCCTACAGAACAATTACATACACCGAAAGTAATTCGTCTCTCTTGAATAATTACATGACAGCCACTGTCAATGCTGATAATGCAGCCAAGTAGCAACATTTACGGAAAAATAACACAAACATTCCTGAATATCACATTGAAATCGCTACGGGGTGTTGGTGGCCACGCTTGCATTAGTAAATTTCTACTTTTGAACAAGTTTTCCGCAAAAATGAGCCATTTATTTGTGTACAATGTTTCAAAATGGTTATCTTAAGATAGCTAAATTATGATCGTAAGTTTATCTTAAGTTTATTGTAACTTTTTCCCTAAGTTTACCTTAGGATTTTTCGAAAATTAACATTGTCATAACTTTTTCCCAAGTTCCTCGTAACTTTACTCATCATCCTAAGTTTATCCTAAGATCATCTTAGGAACTTATGAAAATCAGGCCCCGGGTTAGTTTCTTCCACTACTTGTTACTTGGGGACAGGTTTTTTACAGGCCGGATGTCACTACTGTCCCCAAACCAGTGCGTGTCAGAGCATTGACAGGAACAGAAAACGCTGACCCTAACCAGTAGCCTGGCCAGGGTCGGGTCATCCATAAGGCTGGTGAGGCTGAAGGTTGATCCGGCCCTGAGCCTGACCTCATCCTTTCATCGCCCACCACTGGACCTGTCACAGCAGTGCTGCCTCCTTTACACTGGCTCTCCGATGCCGGCACCAGAAAATTATCACAGTGCCGTTATATCAATGTACCTTCAAAAAAGTGAGGTTATACATCAACAAGCATGCCTTTTGACATCGCACATATGAGAGCATGAAAGGAAGTTTTTCTACAGCATTGGTCATATGCCATCAATAAGACAGGGTAACACTGAGTGACTCCACTGTGTTCTCCAACAATGCAAGCTACAGAATAAGCTAAATGTTGTCACGTGATTAGCAGTAAAGCAACTAACCCATCTGCATGATTTCCACAAGTGGGACAATGCGGTCCATGTGTTTCCGTGCAGCTATCAGTCCCTGCAGCATCAGGATCTTGTAGTATTCGAACATGTCGCTGCCAATTCCTCCCATCACCTGTACAGTTAACAAGGAAACTGCAAAAAATGTCACGGCATCACAGCCATTAACAGTAGCATTAGTACAATACACGTTTAGTTAATAGCAAATCACAGGCTATACATAACGGAATGAATCCCACTAAGCTGGCTACCTGAAAGAAGACTAACTCAATCGGCAAATGGCAGACAGGTCACAAACGGGGCCGTTAATGAGGTCAAAAATTAAACCAAATTCAATTATCAAATGTTTTCAAGCTTTAATTAATCAATATTTAATACAAGTATGCATCAATATGTATCGACAAAACTAATACAAGACCGTCAACAAATGCAAAACAACTACCATTAACTAGGCTATGTAACGTTTCTAGAAGTGGACGCAGATAAAACAAGTGGTCCAAGAATTTTTTTAATACATCGTTCTTTGGACCCACAAGAGTCAGACCCCAAAGCAGCATCTTGATCGGTTAATCTGTTTTTGCGCAGCTCACCTGTTTGCCCAAATCGCCGACTTGTCAGCCCTCACAGTTGCGAGTGGATTCATCCAACATTGACTCCACCTAATACATGGTTCCTTGGTTCTCAAACAGTCAGTCCCAAACGGCATCTCAATCATTCCAGCCGTTTATGCACAGATTCCCCATGCTTTTCAGTGGGACGGACAACTCCCAAAAATTGCCCCTTCCCTTGGAGGTTCTGGACACCATCTAATACATGGTTCCTTGGGCCCACCCGAGTCAGCCCCAAATGGCATCTCTATCAGTTCAGCTATTTTGCGTGACCAACAGACACAGAGACAGGCCACGCTACTCCGTCTGTAGCAACAGTCCGCATCTTAAGCAATGCATGTGACGCAGCCTAAAAATTGGTCACAAATGAAATGATTGCACTATTTTCATCAAATAAAATCTCTTGACGTTTATTTGATCAGTAAAAACTCGAAATCAATTCACAGTAATTTTTCACAAAACGGTCCAGCATCAATAATGAGTCAACAATAAAAGCAAGCAAGTAGTAAAAAGACTAAGGCAATGACCTCAACAAACTCGTGTGTTAGTTTGAAGGCCGATGTCTCAAATCCAAGATTCTTGCCAGGCGAGATGGACAGAATGAAACCAAAGTCAATGTGGATTACATGGCTGTCAGAATCTAGCAAGATGTTACCATTGTGCCTTCACAGTCAACCAACAAAACTGAGCAACTTGCTAACAAAAATTTTTTTAAACAAACATTTACATGTCAAGGTATTTTCTGCCATTAATAACAAAAACATTCATGAGATTTTATGATTACTAAATATCCTCTCAGTAAATCCCTGAAGCAATGTGCAATTTAGTAACTACACACTCGGACTTGTTACACCTTTGTTAAGCGTTCGAAAGGTCCATGAAAAATGCATCAGACCATCGGCCGATTCAGTACCCAACCAGTAATGACACACAGCAATGAGACATTCGAACGGACCACAGAAGGGGACACACCACCGCACAGCAGTTATACCAGCAATTAAGACGCTGTGCTACGGGTGACGCTCGCGTCAATCCCTACCTCCCCCCATTATGTCTACGTGTCATGCATAACGCTCACACTGGAGACTTGAAGTCGGATGGCTCGGCCCCGTATCAACAAATAATGCTGGCGCCTGCAACATCCGCCAAGTGATGCTATAGCGTGGAGACAGCTATTATTTTGCTGCAGTTCGTAAAGCATGCTGACGTCATCAGTCGATTGACTCATTGCCCATCTGTACGTCAGATTTCCAAGTATCAGGGGAGATGGATAACCAATGTTAGCTAATTACTGTCCACTGAGGCGCCCGCCTCAAACGCAATGCCGCCGCCCACGTGGATTACGTAATGAGCGTGATTAGGAGCAGTCGCCTGTCCCCAAATCACCGCTAACGATCGTCGACCATCTCGCCTGAAAACTGGCGCCAATCTACCAAACAGATTGGCGCCCAATTCGGTCAACAGTGGATCAATAATGGTTCAGTATTAGCACCAAGATCGGTTCCAGCTCTAGTGTAGTGTGTGTCTTCTGGAGCACTGCAGAAATTTTAGCCACATGCCTTTCCCGATGCCATCAGTGATAACTGAAAACCAGCAATGCCCAAATGTGAATCCATTACTTCAACCACTCAGCCATTGATGCTGCTTTTACATACCAGCATAAATCATATACGGGTAAATCACAATTTGCTGTAATATATAGCTGAATGATGGTGGCAGAATGTCATCAGACATGCTAAAGCTGAGTCTCTTGTCACCTGCTGTGAGCATCGTTTAATTTTTCAGTAATTTGGGATCTACTTTACCTTTTACCTTTAACAGGCTCAGCTAATGCAGATGGAATGGGCAACATGAAGTGAGCTGAAACTTTCCAACTGCTCAGGCTCATCAGGAAAGGGACATCTTTACTCTGACACCAGCAGTGAAAAGTAAAACACAACATGTAAAACAGGGTGTCTCCCTAACGGGACGTAATACTACTGACCAGCCTTCGCGTGCTGCCCCCTGGCGAGTTACGTTGCATATGCGCTGCCGTGGAGTGTTACAGACGACGACAGACGCCAGAGAGCAAAAAAATACTGGCCCCCTACACTATGTGTAGGCGGGCCAGTAATAAAAATTAAGCACTTTCAGTACATAATATTAAAACAGTGAGTTCTGACCTGTCCTTAACTTGCAGGAAGTAGCAGATAAGGCTATAAGCAGCACAGCTCTGCACAAAGTTGCACTGAGCTTCCAGAAACTCTTCCGTCGTTGGTGTGCCGAACTCTCTCACAAAATACTCAAACAGTGACGTCTGTGCATGCTTCTTTATCTGATGCAGTGAGACGGCATTGAGGACTGGCTCGATCATACCACTGTTGGCTGATGTCACAACTATCTGATACGGTTTGACCCAAAGTGGCACATGCTCCATCTTCCATATTGCCTATGCCATCACAGAACGTTCGTAGACTTAACTCTCAACTTATGAATTAATAATACTTGTTACCCATGATGGCTGTATAGCCGCAGGCGTGGGTAGAGCATTCAGTCGTGTCTGTCTGTCCGTGCTCTAAAAAGAAAATGGCTTGAGCTATCAACACCAAACGTGGTACACATATACTCTATAGTAGTCGCTCTGCATACATTGACCCAAAAGTCAAAAGGTCAAGGTCACATAGCTACGAAAACCGTCACGGTCGCACATGACATGTGCTGCTATGGCCGTGTGCTGCTGCTGCCAGCGTGGGTCTGCATGTCGATACGACTGCCTGTGTTTTCTAGTTACTTGTTGCTATCATTTGATCCAGTACTGCCAGTTAACAAATGTGAAATCAGGGACAACGCAGCATACAAAAAACTAAAAATGGCAGTATCACTAGTGATGAGAATGTTTTGAATGGTGAATTATTAACAACAGACGATGTTAATAAGAACTGACACGACACAAGTAAACTTCGAAGAACAAATGAACCTGGAACTGATTGAGAACTTGATACGCAAGAAGCTCTTGGCGTAGGTCATCGCCACACTTGACAATGACAGACAACAGTTTCCAGTTTGCAAGATGTCCATACGGTGATGACTCCCGAATACGTCGGACCTTTTCCAGCCATGGTTCCTTCATTGCAGCGGCTGACGGGTCCTCTGGATCTCTCTGCATAATTGCCACATTGATAATGTAGAGGGGTGGTCCACAGTTGTAACATTACAGGGAGATTATTAGGTATGCCATCCAACTTCCTGCATGTGTTTCACAGTTGTACAATTGTAACATATCTTACAGAACATCATCAAGATACAGAGACAACGGTTTATCAATATTTAGGATATACACAACAGCTGATAACTGGCAAAGTTATATTTACGTCAAATTTCTTCCTCGGCATAGCAATGTTGTCTGACAGTCGCTTGCGGATATCTCCGGCTGCAACAAATTGCGGCTCACGACTGTCGACACTGGTTGTACTTTCCATGGAGAACTGAGACAATGAGTCGACACACGGCGCTCGTGACTTGGCACGGAATTGCTGTATAAAAGACACCAAAACATTCGATATTTAATACAGCAACACAAGGAGAAAGTCGCCTGCTAAAGTAATCTGGTGATATCACCTACACAAGGAATTAAATGTTTTAAAAACAACTTAATAAACTGCTGTTGTGCCTATGGTTACAGCCATTGTGGCATGCATTAACACTAGGTGTCGCCCTGACGGGACGTAACCGTACTGGCCCGCTGTGCAGTGTCAACCGCCTGATCACCCACGCGGCTGGCCCGGCGGCAGCCGACCGCCCACGTGCCTGGCGGCCAGCCCACCCGGCCAGCGGCATAGACGATAGACGACGACAACAGACACCAATAACCGTTACTAGTCTGGCCCCCTACACTATGTGTAGGCAGGCCAGTAATAAGGTAACCAGACGAAAATGCCAAAACTCACCTCAAAATGACATTTAGAATGTAAAAGAAACAACATTGCCATTACGCAATGGATTTGCTGTAAAACAGATGAATTTGTTTACAGGACAGAAACTGCTGCGATCCACTGACCAAACACGTCCACAGACTATTTTAATTATATACCATCACTAATGGTTGAGCAACAGGATGGTCATTGAAGCTGTAAAAATTCCATTGGAGCAATCTGCAAAGGTCTCTGGTAGACACCTGGGGTGCTGGTCCAAACAGAGACAGGCCAAGCAAACAAAAGCCCAGAAAGACTTACATAATTTTATTTTTCGTGATCTTATGAAAATCACAATAACGCAATAATGCAGCATGATAGAATCCGTGGCAATGAAGAACTAGCCTGTATGATGTCATCATCTTCCAGTATCCATTCTTCAGACTCATCATACTCCACTAGTGGCCCGTCATTGCAAACACTCAACTCAGCAGTCATAGGAGAGCGATTAGCAGAGTAACAGCAGGCGAGATCATCCTCGGAATGTGCACATCGGATCGTCGCCGTATTGAGCAGTTTGCTCGGCAGCGGTGCAGTTGTAACATTGTCACATTCCAGTACTTCCACATACACAAGATATGGTGCCTGCAACAACAACAAATGGAAACACATTCTTAACAGTTTCTTGCAAATTCTCAACTTTTGCATGCATAGGCTTTAAATGTCATCAATGTGTTCAATACCCAAACACACGTTACAACCTGTTGGTTGTTACGTGTGTTTGGGTATTGAACATATTGATGACATTCAAAGCCTATGCATGCAAAAGTACTGCATATAATGATGTTAAAAAACTGTTAAGAGCCACATAGATGCTACCTGTAGCCAGCTCTCTGTAAGGCAAAACAGAATCTGTTTAGTGATACTGCCTGCACAACTGTAGCAGCTATACCTGTATTAGAAACGCATGCTCTTTGGGTGTTGGTTTAAAATGACATAAAATGCACATCTGTTTGCAAGTAGTTTTAAAATTTGCAAAATGTGGTGTAAAAATATATCAAACTATGTCACACTTAGTGAAGAATACTCACAAATTCTCCTTTTTCTAGACAAAATGTACAAACTGCTAACAACTTACAACTGTTTTAAACTCAGCTATGTCATCAACCCTCCTCTTCTAGCACAGCTAAACAACATAAACTACTTGAGCAGAATACACTGAGCACTATATAGCAGAAAATTTATTTACTTTTTCCTTTGAATTGAGAACAACGGCTTGTGTGTGAGGTATCCTGACAACGAGATGCTTCGATGTATCATGAACTGGTAGACCAACACGCGACGGCAAACTCATGTTGAAAGTCGACAACTCTGCTATAAGTCGTGCCGCTTTCAGAAACACAACAACAAAAATTATTATAAAAGTGCCAAAAAATTCACAGCAGTTGAACATTTAAATTAATAAATGTAAGATTACTTTAGGTGTCATTCAATAATTATGCCATGCTTTGGAAGGACAGAGAGGCTCAGCTGGATGTGATACGGTGATGGGAAGAAAAAGATTTGATCAATGCGTATGAATGCATGGCCAGAAACAGAAATAGTAGGCAGTGGCAGATTCAGATGGTAGTCATCAGGAAGGAGTCCCTTCTTCTCTTCCTATCATTGAAACCAAGCTTAGAGTCTGGTAAGCACTGTCAATACCCCATCTGCTCCAGGCAGAACCCTGCCACTAAACAAATTTGGTGCAATTTTCTTTGCAACAGGTACACTAGTTAACAAATAATTTTAAAATAACTTAATAATCAAAAATAAGTTAATAATTAATAATTAATCACACATGCTAACATTTAAAGATAACACGATGAAAAAAAATGCATTTTACAGTGACATACCACGCAGCTCCTTTGTGGGCAACAGAGACAACCGTTCGCCAATGCGCATCAAGTGTGAGACAAAATCCAGCTGAAGCTGCAGTTGAGACATGGCACCGACAGGACACTGCTCGGCACTCTTATTACTCGACTTTGACACAACAAAGTCACTGGCTGTTACCAGTGGTAAGCGAGAAACATCAGTGGCATAATTCAACAAGTGTGATGCAGACTTGAACGATGCAGTCTTCGAAATTCCTGAAATGATAAATATGTATAACTTGTGATACACATACATCATGAATAAGTCATCATCGTACAACATAAAAATTAATAGCATGCACATAATGCTGCCTGATGTTAATACACTAAAATAGCATTTGCTTCTTCTACACATCAATAAAAACTAGTACAGTAACTGGTATCAGCTGAATATATGTTTGTGTACTGTAGTCTATGTGCTGCATGTTTTCATAACAAAATACATAAAAGCAGCAGAGGAATGGACGTTCTCCACATTCATCCCACTTCCCAAGAAAGGTGATCTTGAACTGTGTGCATATTTACGGAACAATTCCTCTTGTCTCACATGCAAGCAAGATCCTTGTTCGGATCATACTGGAAAGGATCCGAGTAAAGACTAAAACAGAAACTGCAGATGAACAAGCGGGATTCCGACAAGGAAGGAGGACAAGAGACCAAATCACGAATCTCAGAATACTGATGCACAAGGCACGCGAGCACCAACAACCACTCTATGTGCTTTGAGGACTTCAAGAAGGCATTCAACTCGATCTCCCGTGATAGGCTCTGGATGACTATGATGGATATGGGATATCCTTTACACTTGATTTACTTGCTGGCCAAACTCTACAGGAAACAGCTTGCTAAGGTCCAAATAGCGGGAACACTATCAAAATGGTTTCATGTTAAAAAAGGAGTCCGATAAGACTGTGTCCATTCTCCGTAGTTGTTCAACATCCTAGCAAAGATGGTGATGAGGGAGACCCTCGATGGACTTCAAAGTGGACTACAAATTGACGGGCGAATAGTCACAAACCTTCGCTACGCTGATGACATCATCCTGTTGGCCACTTTGGAGGCAGAACTACAGGAGCTGGTGGATCACCTAGACCGAGTCAACCGTAAATACAGAGCACTCATCAATATCGACATTCGACAAGACCAAGGTAATGGCGAGCTATGACATAGCGTGCCGCATAATCAGGTGGATACGTTCACGTACCTTGGGTCCCTAATTACAGAAGATGGTGAGTTTATGATGGAATTCCGTACCGGCAGAAAATATGGAAAAGTCACAGCATACCAATTTCAACAAAAGCGCTAGTGTGGCCTGTAGCAACGTACGGCTGTGAAAGCTGGACACTCAGAAAGAATAAAGAAACACGTCTTGACGCCTTTGAGATAAAAGGGCTGAGAAAAATTCTGCGGGTTTCGTGAGCAACAAAGAAAACAAATGAGTGGGTTCTTAACAAAGCTGGAATAAAGTGGGAACTGTTAGACACTGTCAAAGCAAGGAAGCTAGCATACTATGGTCACACCATGAGGAAACAAGGGAGTTGTGTGGAGAAACAAATAATGTAAGGAACAACTCCAGGTGCAGGCAGGCGCGGAAGACCACGCACGTCCTGGATGGACAACATCGATACGTGGACAGGACTCCCGGTGGAAGAGTCAATCAGAACGACAGAGGACAGAGATAAATGGAGAAAGTATGTCCATGGTGTGGCCAA
>Ga0209363_1001400_pt1 | contig 11499 bp, 8 predicted proteins | sample WorMetexBAHAMAS3_FD_187385 | JGI IMG/M metagenome (GOLD analysis project Ga0209363, IMG submission 187385) | Marine gutless worms symbiont microbial communities from Max Planck institute for Marine Microbiology, Germany - Inanidrilus exumae... | ecosystem: Host-associated > Annelida > Digestive... | reverse complement strand
CAGTTTCCATCGGCGGTGGAATGGAACGTCTTGCGCAGAAACTGTCGTACATGGCAGGGAGGCGGGCAGCCAGTGCGTCACCATGAAACTCATACAACATGGCATAGAAATCAGGCTTCCAGATTCCACTCTGCCTTTCTCTGACAGCGTCTGATGATACCGGTCGATGGCTCTGTTTATCTGTGATAATTGCTGATCTCGCAGAACGAAGCAGGTACTCGGCACACATCTAAATACAGACGAACAATTCTTAAGCACTGAAGACCACATGTAAACCATTCAACAACTGCTACCACCAACAACAGCATATTTAGAATATTCAAAAGGGGATCCACACAAATGTCATATTTCTGTCCAGTGAATGTGATTTGAATATGAAATTAGTCAGTTCTTAGTTAATAATTTTTCAGAACTTCAAGGGGGCATCTGCAAGGCTGTCGGCCACTGTCGAAACTAGTTGTGCCGTCGTGGTTTGTTCGTTGGATGGCGAGTGACTGTCAGCCATCAAGATGAACAACATATTATTTAACAACAAACAATTAATCATCGCATGAACACAGAATTAGTTTCTACATACTAGCAATGTCTAATATCCAACTGAAAGATGGTCAAATACAGACACGATTATAATGGACTTACAGTACCCACGCATCTATCATAGTCCCTTATTCTTCATTGTCCTGCAGACAGCGACGTGCTTCACATAACCTTACAATGTGAGTCGTCATGGGCCACCCCAGAATCACCTCAGACCACCAGCTAAACATGCTAAACAATGCTAAGATGGTGCACTGCCAATTCTCCACTGAAATTAACATTCATCTAACAATAATACACTAATATTAGAGACTGCATTTACCTAACAACAATACACTAACATACAGAAATTACCTGAAAGCAATACATAAATAAACAAGGCAATTGCAGACATCGGACTTCGATAGTCTGCAATGCCTGTGCCCAGAAATTTTAAGAATACTATTTGTGCTTGTCTGGCATACAGAATTATCCCTTCTGCTGCATGATGTTACTGGTGATTGAATGATCCCCTGTGCAGCGACGCTGCAGCGACCACTGGAGTGAAGATTTCTAATGCTTTTGAATGGCATGGACAACTGCCGAAAATTGCCCTTTTCCCTTGGGGGATCTGCAGCCCCATCTAATAGATGGTTCCATGGGCCCACCCAAGTACCAGAGTCTTCATCCAAAATGACATGCCGATCGGTTCAACCGTTTATGCACAACACACCATACAGTGTCCCATTACTGTATAATGGGCCGCTACATTTTCTCCAAAAAAGTACCCTTGGGGATTGGGTCCCCCATCTAACACATGGTACCTAAGGCCCACCCAAGTCAATAACCCAAACGACATCTTGATCATTTCACTTGTTTTCGTATGGTTCCCGAACGCTATGCTGTATAGTGCATTGTCAATGGGGAAGAAAACCCCCAAAATTGGTCCTTCCCTTGGTATTTCGTCACCCCGCCGGAGGACCGAGCCACGGCCATATGCAACATGCACAAATAAATGGTAAAGACCACGCGTGTGGTTCGGGAAATGTGCTCGCAGACAGACAGACACACACACACAGACATGCTCATTAAAATACTTCACCACCGCTCCCGTGGGCAAAGTAATAAAGGCAATGCAACATAAAAAGCTGATAACGGACCAGCAGAGCTGACGACAGGTGTTGTGCATCAGTTTGTGCAGCGGAATTCGAGTCGGACAGTGTTAACAACAGACGCTGCATGATGTCTGGTAAGATAGGAATCAACGTCTCCTGCACCGCCTACAAAGCATCATCACGCTACGTGCAGACCACACCTACCTCCTTTTAACAACCGCTTTCCAGGCTATGGGCCGTTTTTCAACCGCAAATTAATCTTCCATTAACATTAATGGGAGAGGAGATTAACTCCCATTAGATAATACCAGTTAATCTCCCATTAACATTAATCTATGATTACTTTGCGTTGGAAAACCGGCCCTAGCCTGGATACTTAGCTGGTTCTCCTTCATTTTTCTTCCTCTAGTGTTGGTTGCGTGGCTCAGTGGTAGAACATCGGTCTTCGGCCGGCGTGCTTTCTCTGTTCTGCGCTCGACCTGTAGCTGACGGGTGACCACTTATGTGGGTAAACCATCCGCTATGGGTCAACCAACCAGGCCAACTCAGCCTTTCATCCCTTCGGGGTCGATAGATGAGTAGTAAGCTGCAAATTAGATGTCTCTTACCTCAGTTAGAGGTGGCGCCATCTGGTGAACGCATACGAAGGAAAGGCAGGCATGGTGTATTTGCAGGTAAAACTGTGTAATCCATGCCTGAGTGCTTTGAGATATACATAGTATATAAAAGGCGCTATATAAATACGCTTCCATTCCTTTTCCTTTCCTAATCGTTCTGCAAGAGAACATCTGGGTGTAAGTGTTACAGGTTTTTTTATGGTCAGATTTCCTTCCTATTAGCGAACCAATGGTGTCAAAGCAATGAGCAAAACACAATGCACTGCCCAATCAGTGGCCTGGACTCACTGTTTCATCATCCACCACTGGACTGATGATGGAAGAAGCACTGCTCCCTCTATACCAGGACTGCTACATACAGTAAGTAAGTAAAAGTGAATTTATATAGCGCATTATCATGACACCTCTAATGCGCTGCATGCATTAGCAATGTGCAAATATACAGACCATGCAGTAGCAATTTCCATCTGCACTCTGATGCACAAATGCACATACCCGTTAACTCATCACTGTTCTCACTGCCTAGGTTAGGCGTCTGTCTCTTGATCCTATAAGGGGTGAATGGTTCCAAGTTTCTATGTGGCCAGACGGCGTTGCTTTATGCTAACCAGGCCCAACATGAATCTGTCACTGGGGCCTCGACGTTCTTCAAGCACTAACTGATCCTCACTCAATGGACAGATCTACACTACCATCTCCCTTGTGCATGTCACAACAAAATTTAAATTCAAAATACACATAAAATGTACTAATGTCTTAATCACATTTCTTTCATGCCGCTGAACAGACATCACGTACAAACGGAAAATTGCAGTTCATATGGTACGCAAACCGGTGAGCCAAAACAACAGAATATGGTATCACACAGTAACTGTGTGCACAACTGTAACTACTGCAATGTAGAAAGAGTTAGGTGTATATAATAAATAATGTTCTGACATACATCAAGTCCAAAGGCGAGGAGACCAACGACGGCGCCATAGACAGAACACAGCGGCCGATTTGCATCAGACAAGACGTCAGCGAGCTGTTTCCTGTTCAGTTCCTCCAGTCTGTTCAGCTCTGTGCTCCATCGCCTGTTCACACACGACATGACACAGTGCATGCCAAGCTCCTGCCATGGACTATACCGACTTTGGTGCTGACAGCTCAAGCCGTTTTCCTTTTAGAGCAGACAAACACACAGACAGACACGACTGAACGCCTTACCCAACGCCTGTGGCTATACAGCCGGCGTGGGTAGTTATCTGACCAGTGTATGAACTGAACTGCAGTTCATTTTAGTAACAAATTACGCATTGCACATTGGGCACTGCACACCTGGTGGACGTTTTGCTGCTAAGCCATCAAAGAGAGACAGACAAAGACACAGACACAGAAAAACAACGTGAAATGCAAGTCTACAGTTTTAATCAACTAAAAAATCTGTGTGATTAGCAACATGTTTATGAACGTTAATGACAATGTCAGCAGACCTTGTTGTGATGGCCAGAAGACAAGCGGCATAGTCGCGCAGTACCCAGTGATCACTGGAAGGATGAATGGATGCAGCAGCAAGCGGCTCCAGCAGACAGTAGCTGATGGTTTGACACAACAGCGACAACTACACACACCAGCATTCATCACCACTAAAGAACACACCTCAGTTGGCTCACGGACTATTATCATCACGTGACACAAAAACGAGGAAAAATATAAAAAAATCCGGCCCGATTAAATTTAGACAGTGTGCCCTATTTTAAGAATCAGTGGTCAGTTGCCAGCTCCCATTGTAAGTGGCAGAGGAAGGAGATAGCTTTTGAAAATGGGTGGATTTCCAACTTTCAAGGCCTCGTGACGTTGACCTTAGATCAGGTCATACTGCAAACAGTCTTCCGTCACTCACCGACTTCTACGTACATGCCAATTTCATTGAAATTGAAGGAACTTTTTGTGGATGGACGGACGGACATTTGAGGCTCACTTTATTAGGTTGACTCTCCTCATCCATGAATTTTGATGAGGCCGCATCGCTGGGGGCGGCTTCTTACGGCAGAAAAGTTAATGTGCCACCGGCCAGTCGGGAGCAATGCAGTTGACTGCAGCAGTTGCGCTAATGCCGTTATTGATTTTTTTTGCAGCGTACACCACAGCAGTGACTAACAATACTTTTCAACTGGCCGGACAAACCCTCAAAAATTGCCATTTCATTTTTACATACTTCTGTCGCTCTCCATCTTTGGTCACTGGGATGACTTAGCATCTAGTAATCACTGACTGAGCTGTTGATAGCATATTATTATTAGAACGTATTATTAGAACATAGAGATTAACGTGGCATAAGCAAAAGTGCTTATAGGACACGGTACACAATTAAGCTATAGTTCTGGGAACGACTTTGTGAAAAGAAATGTTTTTAATTGTCTCTTGAAGGAGAAGAGGGAAGTAGCTGTTGTGACACTGGTTGGAAGACTGTTGCATGCGCGAGCAGCCATCACACGGAAGCATCTGTCACCGATGGTGCGAAGTCGTGTTCTGGGATCAACCAGGCGCAGCTGAGAGCCTGACCGTAGTCGTTGCAGTGACTCCGCCTCGTCAGTCCAATGAAAATCGCGGCTGAGGTATGGAGGCGCCATGTTGCAATGGCAGCGGAAGACGTGTATGGCCAGTCGAAATTTGATGCGTTCGGGAACCCGCAGCCAGTGCAGGTCACGAAGCAGATGTGAGACATGATCGTACTTCCACGCATTGAAAACTGTCACGCCGCTGCATTCAGCACAGACTGCAGGCGATCCGTCAGGTGCCTTGGAATGCCTGTCAGCGTCGCGCAACCGTAGTCTAATCGTGTCACGGTCAATGCTGTGACCAGTGACAGTAACACGGACTGTTGTTGGGTTACAATCAATCGGCACTGCACAAATATGTACACGTAGACTATTATTAAATAAATACACAAATCAAGCTGCCAAAGGCAACGCACGTAAGGTTTTGGCTGGAGGTAGAGAAAGCGATTGGTCACTAGTGCTTTGACGGTGTACAGAAGACGACACAACTGTGACATATCATGACTCACTGTCTTGACCTGACAACAGTTGCCATGGTAACAGACTCATCACCATGGCAACACTCTTACAACCATGCCAACAGTTCCATCACCGAAAGAACACAGGATACAGCAAGTTTCACAACATAAAGGCGTCCCAAGCTTATTATCTCCATTAACCACAAAACTGATCGACTGATTAAGGTTTTACATGCCACTTATCACAGTATAGGTCATTTTGAAGACGTTCTTTCCAGCCAATCTCTTGGCCTGATACTGAAACAAAAGTCTCTGCTGTTGCTTACAGGCTCAGCGCATGCTAAATATTCCGTATTGCATCATATGGTAATCAAACCATTTCTTCTACTCAGCCTAGCTGCTGAATACAGATCTCAACGGTGGGTGTGATCAACAGTTGTCCAACGACAATCAGACGTTTATGACACTTACTGGCGAACTAAGTTGACAGCGCCTGAGATGATCAGCCGTTCCAGAGATACGGTTGGTGCCTACCAAAATTTAAATGGTTCACGGGGTGGGGGGCAGCAAACCGTTTTTGTGACAGACTTTGAACTTTGACCGAACATCTCTGCAACGGAACATATAACAATCGGAAAGAAATTTGTCAAGCTACAGGGACTCCCGTACGTGCCCCCCAAATTTGGTAAACTTTGGTCCACAAATGGCTGAGAATGGTTGGCGAGTTTTTGCCCACCCCCTAAATTTTTGCTTTGGGCGACACTGCCAGCCTTACCATATGCACGTTATGTAACAGACAGCAGGCAAACTTTGGCATGTGTCATGTAGTGGCACGAGCTTACAGTCTAGAACGACAGGATGCTGGGTGGGCTCACGCTGGACTTTGCCATGCATCTAGTTGATGTTTCTGCTGCACAAATGGCTATTTCTGTTCATTTCTATAAGCAAAATGTAACGTCATTTGATCTAAAACTATCTTAACTTTAGATGTTTAGTGATGATTGCCAATCTAAATGCATTCTGCTCGTCTGGTGTAAGACCAGACTGCTAAGTGCTAAGATGAGCTCCTGTCTAAGACCACACTTTGGTTTCAACTACAATCTTGCCTTTGGTCTCAGTGCTAAGTTTGGTCTTTGACTCTGGCTTAAGAATGAGCCTTAGTGATGCTTTATATTTTGAATTAATTACATGCTAAACTAGTTTGTCAGTCTCAAGCTAAAGGCTAGGACTATGTGACTTTAACAATACTGCAAAAATTTGCAAATAAAAGACTAGTAAAATATACACTTACTCCATTTGAGACGAAGTTGATGAAATATGCCAACAATGGAGAGATTTTGCTGGACGTCTGCACATCAGTCAGGGCACACTGCAACAATAACAACACACTTATGTACACCAGTCTCACGAGAGCTGTTCTCATGAACCCATGTTAGCCAGTCGCCCATTGATCCTCGGTTTTTAATGACCAGTGGTCAGACGCCCACCCTCACGACAACCAGAAGATAATTCAATGGACCTCGTACTTTCTTTATCCATACAAACTCTTAAGGCCAATGATATCACTCATTTCAAATGTTTACTTATCTGCAGAGGTTACTTATCTGCAGAGGTTCTATTTCAGAACAACTGGAGGAAGATACTCAAGGAGGCAGACGGCTAAACCACGTTCATCTCCACCCATGTGTGTATTTAAGCAAAATGGTACAACAACAACCATTTAATGGTCATTATACGAGTCAACCTGTGACAGCTGGCAGCCCAGTTAAGAACTGGACGAATCTGTTGGAGCGACGTTTTCTGGCCGCATGCATCATGTAAAAATGTGCTTTGTCTTTAGTATATTTAAGATTTAAAAATACTCATTAGCAACAACAGCAAATAAACTGTCATATAAAAACCTGTGATCAACAAACAACCGTTCTCATCAGTCTGCAGTCAAACATATGACGAGGTGACAGCTAGCGTACCAGTATGTAACACTGCCACAATGACGCAGTTAGTTGGAGCTTAACGTCCCCTTTTCAGCACAAATATGGCTATATCAGAGACAAAAGGTCAGGGGTGGAGAGCTGTCCCTACCCAATGAAGGAAGGCCAGCGATACATTAACCTCAACCATGGCCGCCTTTTTGTTCAGCAGCCACCCAAAAGGGAAAGGGATCGAGAGGAAGTGAATGGACAAGGAAGAAGCAAAGGCAGAAAGGGGGTACCCGGCCCCACGTGGGGTAACACAACGATGCAGAGTTCACAGAATGTCACAGTAACATAATGACACGATGCATTACAGCAGTGTCTGAAATAAAGAGCACTGCTAGCCATGGTGTACGAACTTGTTATCTGTCATTAAACATTAAAAGAAGCTGAGATAGCACAGAAGATAAAGTATTACCATTATTAAGCAAAATGATGAAGCTAAGGTGCCAGAGCATCAATGATGTGCAATAGTCTGTTTGTAGGAGGAAGTGTGAATTAATGTTATACTATACTATTTATTACTGGCCCGCCTAATGGGCCAGTATTGTTTTGCTCGCTGGCGTCTGTCGTCCGTAAAGTTGCTGGCGGGCAGGCGCCGACACTGCACGGCGGGCCAGTACAATTACGTCGCGTTAAGGCGACACCTTGTTCCGTATTTTAAAGTGCATACAGTAATATTAGTACTGTAAGACGTGTTACGAGGTTCAACATCCGTACCTTCATGACAGATTCATCGCTGCCTAGAATGGCTTTGGTGACAACCTCGTAGTAGGTGAGGTGATCTTCAGACACCGACTGAATACCAGTAGCTCGACCGACCCCGACACCAGCCTTGCCTGGTCAGAGTATTCAGCAGAACAGAAATGCATACTATTACACACATAACAGACATACACGCACACACACACACACGCACTGCATGCGATTTCTACGTCAGAGCAACAAGTGTGGGGCTGTAATGTAATGTAGTGCACTTAAACTGATGAATGATAAATATGCAAAAATTGTAATAACAAGTAAAAATGTGTGACAACACAATGACCTTCAGTCACTGTGGGTCAGTAAATTACGACAGACATTATGTGACAGTCTGGCCTTGTTGTACATGCACTGAGCGCATCACATCAGTAAAGTTACTCTACACCTGCCCAGTTGGAAACGAAAAGGAGGACCATTTACAGGTGTACTGTCTCCGTAACTAACGCAGCTGTCTATCCTCAATGGCGGGACGGCGGCCAAGGGGCAATAGCAGTGTTCTTTGGCTGTGAGGTAATCACAGGTTCTGTGCATGTATATCCATTATTGGATTCAACGGCTCTAACAGAGATGATCATCTCTACCTGGTGGCAGCGTGGCACAGTGTTAGCGTCGTTGGTCTAGATCAACGAGGTTAACCTACGCTGAGCCCGGTTAGTACTGGGATGGATGACCGTGTCCGGGTTCGACTCCCGGAGGCGGCACTTTATTTCGGTATGTAACCAACCACCCAGGTCGACTCAGCCTTCTACCCTCCGTGGGACGGTAAAATGAGTACCAGCCAAAGAGCGGTGATGCTCTGCGGCTGGGGAGTAAAGGCAAGCAAGCATGGTGTAATTTGCAGGTAAAACTGTGTGATCCATGTCTGAGCGCATTAGAGGTAGTTACGGCGATGCGCTATACGAACCGACGTATACTTTACCACTTTACTTTATCTCTATGGGTTGCTGCATCCTTTGACCTTTCTACAAATGGCAAATACAAACAACAACAATGACAGCGAATACATCATGCCAGTGATGTACTACTAGCATCAAAACAGAACTCAGAATGACTGACATACCTTGAGCGGCAAATGACTGCTGATCTGAAGCTGCAGACCACGGCACACCTTCAACTGCCAGCCATTCAGCTGCCAACACAACCATTCCATTGGCTGTAACACACACTCATAGTATCCCGGACTTCTCAAGATCACAGCAAGCAAAGTGGATGCAAAAAGATAATGACTGCATTGTTAGTTGTTACCGAAGTGATAAACTAATATAAACGTATAAACTGCACTAATATCTGTCTACATAAGATGACGTTGATGACAATGTGACCAGTAACCAGTCAGAAAAAACCAACCACTGACTGCAGGTGATGCTAACTGTGGAATGCTTTCCTCAGTAGTTGCTATAGCGACGACATTAACCTCCGGATCGTCGATGTAGAATAACTCACCATTGCTCGTCTGCTGATATGTTACTGGATCCTTGGTTCCGTGGCCGAACAGAGGCTGCAACAACACGTCTGTAATAATAAGAAACAGAAGACCCAGTAAAGGCACCATCTAACACATGAGTCAACAGATCAAAGTCGTGCAACTGGTCATCCACAAACAAAATTTCTGCATTTAAATTATGACCCACTGTACCACAACATACCCCTCCCGAAGTTTCATAAAAGTCTCTCCACAAATTTTTTGGTAACACAGATGAAACACATAAAAAAGTGGGATCCCCCCTGGAACAGTACTTGAAAGAGAGTATTTAAATCTGTGCTTTTGATCTGGCCCACAATATCAGACGGTAATTACATGACCTGTGCTGCCACCGCCTCTGAAGTTACGACTTCAAGGCGGGATAGAAATGTGTATATATTATTATCGTTATTACTCTTATTATTCTGAGGAAACACACTTCTGCCAAGTATCCTCCTCCCTGCTTGGTCTTCTGCTGTTAATTGCCAGCAGGTTTCAGACCACATTCAAATGCAAGTCATATCTATGAAATAACAACGAGGTGGTTTCCTGTTGCCTTCATCATGGGGCTCCTTGCCCTATCACAAGACGTTCATTCTGTTTTTGTGTTGTTCGGAGAACTGGTTTAAATGGGGAGTGAATATGTCCAGGTTACAATGATGATAAGGTTTTTGGATAAGAGCCCTATCTGCAGAGGCACACAATACTGCCACCGCACTTCTTACCACACTGTCTTTAGTCAACACTGCAACTGCACCTCTGACCAAGAATACACCATCCAAAAACCTAATCATCACTGTTACCTGGACATATTCACTCCCCATTTAAACCAGTTCTTTAAACAACATGAAAACTGAATAAACGTCCTTCACTTCATCTATGTACGGTGTTACTCCTAAACAAAACCTTTTTGTGTTACATCATTTCCAGACATAAAAGAACAAACTTAAAAGTGACAAAGGTTATTAAATGCCAAAACTTGGCATAAGTCTGACAGCCTGATACATTTTATGGCACTACAAAGAATACTGAAGAATAAAGTTAACAATACCTGCACATCTGCATTTTGCAGAGCATTGTTGAAGTCGACTGTCGTTAGCTTACGTCGTTTGGCATGACGCATCAGTTCATAGCTTTGCTGTACATACAAATCAACTGTGTTGCTTCTATTACAAACCACTGTGTCCTATTAACTTTGACAGCCAGAACAGATCTACGGCAAACTCTTCTGTCAGTATTCAACCAGTCAATAATTTGTCTCACTGACAAAAATAAATAACTGTTATTACTACGCATATGTTTCATTACTGCAATTACTGACAATGGTTCACAGTCATGGCATATCTTTATGATCTGTGTATTCACAATGGATAAGCAAAGAATAGCTCATAAAAAATGTCAGTCTTTATTGGATAAATCATGCTCCTAAAAGGCAACCAGTATATGGACACAGAATACAATCTTTAACAAAGCAGCTTATTACTGGCCCACCTACACATAGTATAGGAGGCGTGATGCTCTCTGGCATCTGTTGTCATTGTCTGTAACACTCCACGGCAGCGCATATGCAACGTAACTCACCAGGGGCAGGACGCGTGCGATGGTGGGCCACTAGTGTTACATTCCATTAAGGCAACACGACACCTTATGAGCTACGTGGAACGGGAATTTCTACATATAACTAGTATATGTCGATTCTGAGTTGGCTGTTAAGTTGACTCAAAAAAAACAGAAGCAGAAAGTCACAAAAGTGCAATGTTAGCCACAACTCCAGTTGATGTATGAGCTGTAAGTCAATAGCTCTGTGCAATACCTGGATGACTTCACGCACTCGGTAGCTCACATCCTCTGCCAGCGCTCCAAGTATTTCATCGCTAAGCTCTGCTATCCCAACAGACTCGGCATGTTGACGCACCGTCTCCTTAGACACAATGACGTAACGGCGTTCACAAGGACGTCGCGGCCTTTCGTCAGCTGCCATCTCAACTCTTGAACAAGCAACATCAACTGTATTTCAACACCTAATCCATGCATCCGACAACAAACATATCAC
>Ga0209363_1001397_pt1 | contig 11507 bp, 9 predicted proteins | sample WorMetexBAHAMAS3_FD_187385 | JGI IMG/M metagenome (GOLD analysis project Ga0209363, IMG submission 187385) | Marine gutless worms symbiont microbial communities from Max Planck institute for Marine Microbiology, Germany - Inanidrilus exumae... | ecosystem: Host-associated > Annelida > Digestive... | reverse complement strand
CTTCGACGATTACGCATGCAATTCACAAAATTTTACGTTCGGCTGCGAAATGCCGTCGGCTAGTCAACTATTGTTTTTGTGACAAACCTGAAGTAGATATCCGATTTTAGAGGTGTGCGAATTCCAATTTTGGCAGTTTCGCGACAGTAGTTGTTTTTATACGAATTTTGGCCGTTTTCAGGTTGCATTTGATAGACCCGAGTTCGATAGAACACAATAGTGCTTGTATTACATATGTTTCTTACAGTAGATGGTAAATGGAGTAGATGCAGTTCAAATGTCCAAAGGCAAACAGTGTTCCTTACAGCGTACTGGCCAGACAGAATGCCAGCTTGCCAAGTTAGTGCCTAGACTCAGAATAAATAAGTAAATATATGCGTTTATATACTGCTGTAAGGTTGTAATTTCAGAGACGATAACATTTATTCAGACACTCTTGCTTCCCTGAGAAGTTAATCTCAAAGCTTGCAAAGTAATGATCCTGACACAAATTATCTGACCAGACTGGAAATTGAACCCAGTCTGTGCTGATAACCGTAGTACAGTGTGTGTGCACGGTGAGTATTGGCTGGTGAGCCAGTGCATGACAACATACCAAATGACACGATGTGGATGTTGGTTGTGTGGCTCAGTGGTAGAACGTCGGTCTTCGGCCGGCGTACTTTCTCTGTCCTGCGCCCGACCTGTAGCTGACGGGTGACCACTTATGTGGGTAAACCGTCCGCTATGGGTCAACCAACCAGGCCAACTCAGCCTTTCATCCCTTCGGGGGTCGATAGATGAGTAGTAAGCTGCAATTAGATGTCTCTTACCTCAGTTAGAGGTGGCGCCATCTGGTTAACGCATACAAAGGAAAGGCAGGCATGGTGTATTTGCAGGTAAAACTGTGTGATCCATGCCTGAGCGCTTTGAGATATACACAGTATATAAAAGGCGCTATATAAATACTCTTTCTTTCCTTGTTTTTCCTTAATGTTGCGTGTTGTTTTGTCAGAGTACGACCGACTTACATCATCATTGTACGGACAAACATACTGGCACATCGGCTAGTGCTCCACTTGCTGCAGGCATCTGTGCCCTCGCACTCGAGGCCAAGTATATCGTCTCACATTTCAATTGTGATTTTTTACCATGTGACGCTATGCTGGCGTTGTATATGCTGTCGTCATTTGTCTGTTTGTTTGTCTGTCACACCGGTATTGTACCAAAATGGCTATACATAGGATAACGCAAACAACGCCATACGATAGCACAGGGACTCTAGTTTTCTGGTGCCAATTATCTCGGCAAAATTCCAATGGGGTCACCCTCTACGGTGGTGCCAAATAGAGGTAGGGTAGGTTCATATTGGTGATTTTCGACCAACATCTTGCTAAGTCTCAGAAACGGTGCAAGATAGGGACATAGTTACAATGGAACACTAATAGAAACTTGTATGCGCTCTATCGAATGACGCTATTTCCAGTGACCTGGAGTGAGCCCTAACTACCCCAAACCACCCCGTTTTCGCTATTTTGTATCACCTTTTGTGTCTTCGTAGTGGGTAGAGACAGAGACTTTAAATTTCGTAGATAGTTTGATATGTCAAGTTCCAGCATTTGGATTACTAATCACCCTTAAAAGGGTCTTTGTCGGGGTCGCATGGCCCACTTAAATTATGATGCCCCCAATGATATCGCTGGAATGGCTGAAGATAGAATCATCACATTTTGCATGCAGGTAGACTGTATTAAATCCTAGCCTATGGTGACAAACCACCCCTAAAAGGGGCGTGGTCAGAGTTACGTGACCTTTTTTAAATTTTGCCCCAAGCATATCTTTATAATTGGTGAAGCTAGGCTCTTTAAATTTTGTGTACTGGTTGATAAAGAGGAATGCGAGTGCATGCGTTATATATTACTCCTAAAAGGGATGTGTTCAGAGTCACATGACCTCTTTAAATTTTGAGAAATAAGTGATAATATGTTGGAAATGATGCAAGATTGTTACATTGGAAGACTAATATAAAATTATAGTGGCCTATCGAATGGTGCCATTGCCAATGCCCTTGAGTGACCTTGAACGTCACTTTCGCTGTTTGAAACCTTTATAACTCCCATAGCTCGTGAAACATAGCATGAATTTACTAACGTAGTGCGTCACGCAGTCCCTCTGCAGTAGCTGAGCTTCTTATCCTACCAAATTATTTTGATATGTTGTGAAGTTCAGTGTTAGTTTGTGATGCAGTGATGTAAATTTCAGTAAAAAATCGAAGATGGGCCTGTATACATCAAAGTGTGCAAATAATCTTTGATTTCAGCATTTATTGTAACTTTTCGGGTGAATTTGAGCCATTACCAGAGAATTTGTTTTCATTCTAAAACTCTCTACTTTAGCATTTCAGTGCAATATCGCATTCTGCTTATTACAATCTGGATCAGACAATGCAACAGAAATGTGTGAAGTTGATATATTAAGACTGTCGATGAAGGTCTTACGGGGTACAAACGTGTGCCTTTGTCTGCATATTCCTGTCTTAGTGTTTACTTATGGTGACAGCATGATAGGGATTATGACTATTGTTTTATTAGTTTGACTCTTCAACAGAGTCGACCTAATAAAGCCGGTCTCAAATGTCCATCCGTGACTGTATGTCCGTCTGTCCACAAAAAGTTTCTTTGATTTCAATGAAACTTGGCATGTAGGTAGAGGTCGATGAGTGATGCACGACGGTATGCAGTATGACCTGCTCCATGGTCAAGGTCACGAGCCTTCAATATTGGAAATCCGGCCATTTTCAAAAGCTATTTCTTCCTCCATTTACAATGGGAGCTGGCAACTGACCACCAATTCTCAAACTAGGGCACAATATCTCAATTTGATCGGGCTGGATTTTTTATATTTTTCCTAGTTTCTGTGTCACGTGACTTTGAACCTGTCAGAAACGTCAGTTGCGAAGAGTTAGCCATCAGTCCCATACGGCGCTAATTTATTTACATTTATTTTGATGATGATGAACTTCCCTTCAGTGTTTTTACACTGTTAATTGGTTGACAGGAGTGGCTGGCATCTGGCTCCGGTTGTATTGTTTGTGGGACAGAAAACCAGCTGTTGTTGTTAATGTGATGTTGATAGTCGGCTGTTGACGTGGCGCGACCTGCAACACATCGTGGTCCTGACGGCTCAGCGTGCGAACCTGCAGGCTGATGACTGGGTAACCAACGGAGCTGGACATAATGGTCTGTCTGTTTATAGAATAGGTCTAACGCTGTTGTGCAGTGATGTTTCTGCATACTTTCTGTCCTTCCTAACCTCAGTGTAAAAGAAAGAACAGAAACAGTGCACAGATATCTGAAGGGACTGGAGCCAGTCAGCGTATTGATTAGAAAAAGTAGATTTGGATACTTACTTTACACTCAGTAGGGGTAGGGCGTCTTGCTGGGTAATAAGCATGTCTGTTTGTCCTCTTGTCAGACGTTCACGTCGTGTTCTGACAGTTGATCTGGTCACGTGGTGTTGCCGGCGGCCCAGCTGCGTGGCCGGCTGTCCGTGGGGGCAGTCAGACGTTGTTTGACAGTTGGAGAGGAATGATGTTCCGGACTTTATGGGCTAAGGCCGTTTTCTTTTGATTAAATAAAATTATAAAAAATACGATATATCCTGTGTGGTGTCGTGTTCTGACACCACTCACGTATCTAAAAAACGACACGTCCCAACTTCAGCCCACTGCCTTGTTTGGAGCTGTTGAATGTGGCGGTGATAGTGGTTGGATCAGACGTCATAGTGTGATGGAGATAGAAGGAGTTAGATAGAGTGGACATCGGAGGAACACACGATGGGCTGATGTTTATGAGCTGATGGAGAAGTTTGGTTTGCCCCAAGATGATGCACATGTTCAGAGCTAATGTAAATGGCAGCCGTTCACAGTTTTCTGTCATAATTAACGTTTTCGTGGGTCTGCAGAGTGCAACAGTCGCACTGTGTTGTGTTAGGTTCACTGCACATAAGTGGGTGGCATATTACAGTTGGTACACCTGGGAGTGGTTGGTACACCTAGGATTGGCTAGGTACCATGTAGGATGGTTGTGTTATGCTGGTACTGAAGGAGTCCTGAATAGCTGTATACCATAAACTCTTGAACATCAAATGTAGCAAATAACACATTTTACTGTTTGCCAAACATTACTGGATTTTTAGTGCTATCAATGCATTGTACATTTATTTTATCGGCCGTTTTCCATCCAGTTCCCGCCAGTTTCATCCTGCACTTGTTCTAGAAGAGAACGTTTTGGGGGATAAGGTTTTGTATGAGCCAGATATTGTTTCTGTCACTCAGCCATCGGTGTTAAAGCACTGAAGGAAGCGCAAAGCACTGACCCATCCAGTGGCCTGCCTCCATTCCTTCTTCATCCTCCAGTTCACTACAGATTTATAGACAGTTCGTATTTTGTGTTGCAGGTATAGTGGGCCCCATACGGGCTCTGATGCGGCAATGCACCTTGATTCATTTGTTGATTTTGGTGCTATATAAATTGTTTGTTTGTTACTTAATTACTTAATTTCTTTCCTTACTTCCTTCTTTCCTTATACTTTCTTTCTTACTTATTTGCTTTCTTACTCGTTGACTTCCTGATTTATCTGCTCCTTCCAGAATAGGGCCATTTCATTTCCATGCTGGAGGTCGTAGGAGGCAATCATACCTGGCTTTAGTTTTTTGGGCTCATTTTTATGTTGTATGTTACGGATGCATGTTTGCTTTTATTGTGTTTGATTCCGGTGTTTCAGTACTAAGCCAAGTGCCTGGCTGGGTGGCTGGGAAGAATGTCTCTGAAATAACCTATTTTATGTTGGGTGGTACATAAAATTTTAACTTAGTCAGTGAAATAAGGTATACTGAGATATTTTACAATGAATTTATCAGAGTTTTACCACCGTGTCTTGTGGTGAAAGAATTCGGAAAATCGGTCAACATTTGGTGAAGTTATGGGCATTTTTTAAACTGATGGTAACCAGTGCCCAGTGGTTTGCAGCACCTTCGTGTGTAAATGTTGCCAGTAAGTCATCATTTTGGTTTCGGTCTCCTTGACGCCGGTGCAATGGTTGAGCTGGCGATGGAGTGGCAGACGGTGCCTCGACAGCGGCACTGCACTGTGTCTGCCGACTTCACCGACCGGTCAGTGTTGCTCTCTGACGATGCTGATTCCTCAGATGTTCCACGTACAAGTGATTACACTAGTTTCACAGTGATGCCACATCTCTCTTCTTCTGTGGCAAGGCAGATCGGTTGTTAGCTCTAGTGGGGTCTGTGGCAACGCCTCGGGCAAAGTCGATGTTTGTGCATTTTGAGCCATGATATAGTGAATGACGATTCTTACAGAAACATTTTAGATGGCAAAAATTACTGGAACCTATAATTATACTGCCGGATCATACTGATTAGGTGATAGATCGGACCCAAGAGTTGCCAGATCCCAGTCATGAGATGACATGTCTGTGATCTGGCTCAGTTTAGCCTCTGTGCAGACTTATGTTGTGTCTGTGTCATTTCTGAAGTACCAGCAATGTCTGTTTGACTGAGCTGATGGATTCATAACCAGATGCAGTTGTGAATCACCTAGCAACGTTGTGTAAGCCATAATGAATTCATAATGTTGCTGGTAATCATGTAGCTGAAAGAAAATACCACAGACTGAAAGCGAGATGTCAGTGACTTGAAGTGTTTTCACCGTTGCATTTATGCAGAAACACCATCTGACTGTATCGTCGGTAAATAAGTAGCCAAGTTTTATTTGACAGAAGGTTTTGATGGATTAAAATAACTTAACCTCGCTGTTAACAAAAGAAAGGAAGCATGGAACTCAGTAGAGTTTATTATCTTTCAACATTTAGAGCCGGTGTTTTAACAGGGCTACTCTGTGATGCAGAAGCAGTGGTTTTTTGTAAAGGTCATTTCGGTGATTTTTCCTAGTATTGTGTTATGCACTTATATTGCAGATGTATATTTGTCATATCGTACTAGTGTTATGTTTGGTGTATCCAGCACAGTTCCACTCAACGGCATTTCGCAGGTGACTCTAACGTCAGATGGCTGCAACGGAGACGTAAAATTCCTGGAACATGTCGAGGCAGTTGTAGCAATGTCTGCGTCTGTCCGAGGACAGGTGACGTCACTGTTTGGCGATCATACAATAACGATTGACTGCACTGCCAGACATTTGTCATTTCTTGTTCTTGCAACTAACAGAACATTACTTACTTCAGTATCCATCCATACTGAACTACCATGGGGCCGTGAACAGTAACAGCAGTAATTACTATTCCTATTCAGGCAGCAGGAGTAGATGGAGTTGAATATCCCATTCCATCACAAGTCAGTCATGTATCAAGAAATGATGAGTAGGGCCCACAGTTTTTCGTGAGCCGCAGTATTTCGAACCGAGCCGTGGAATTTTGCCGTTGCCACGGAATTTCCGTATTTCCGTGGAATTTCACGTAATTCTGCGTAAACACGGAAATTCCACGTCAACGGCCAAATTCCGTAAGTCTGTATTGCTATTGTAATTGTGACACGCAGTCGCTTCGGACAGCTACACAGGCCTGTTGATTTCAGTTACGTGTTTTGACTTTCCGTTTGCTTACTTACTTAAGTTTTTACTTACTGGACCTTTGTAGATGAAGACGACCGGTGATTAACACGATCGACTGATGAGTGATGACTGATATTATCATATGAATGATATGACCAATGAGGATATCACATCATATCACTGATATCACTCAGTGACTGCTCACATCATAATTTGAAACCTTCAACGTTGATTTAATGATCGATTTTACCGTTAACATTTGAAATAAAATAGAAAATTTCTCGTTTTGAGATCATGTGACGGTTGAGAGGCCGTTTTTGCTCACTTTTGTCATCATAATTACCGTTTTTGTGAAGAAACGTGAGAAATTAATTCCAATTATATTGTATATTTTTGCATCAGTAGACTCGTGCAGTGCGACCTTTTATTATTTAAAATTATAAGTATATATAACTGGTCCAAAGTTGGCATAGTGTACTGTAAAATGGGCGGCGGCGGTGAGCCGCGGAATTCCAAGAATTTGCCGCGGTGAGCCGCTTAATTTGGCAAACGGCGCCGCGGAATTTGGCAAAATTTGCCGCGGAAAACTGTGGGCCTTAATGATGAGTCTAATGGCTTATTTTTCTGGTTGAGTTCCAATTAGTGGTTTGATGCTGTTTGTTGGGTGACATGATGGCTGTTTGTCCGCAAATGTTCTCGTATTTAGGAAAAGTCACGGAACAGCCAGCTAAGCTAGGTTTACCTGGAATGTGGCCATTGAACAGATGGTTTCAAGTGATGTTGCCGCTGTTGCGTGCAAGTTTATTGGTAGCTTGTTGCATGATTTTGGAGAACAATTTGATAGACCATGATTTGTTTGTCACCATTTAAGTTGCCTAGATTAAGATACTTTTCATAAAAAGATGTTGCTAATAACTATTCAGATGACAGTAGACCCTTGTACTGTTCAGATGACTATACCTGACATTGCCTTCAGGCTGTCAGTTGACACTTGTTTTGTCCAGGTGACTATATACCTGACGTCACCTTCAGGCACTCGCTCGACTCTGTTAACGAGACGTGTCTATGACCGTTCCACTGATGGCTTCAACTCCTGGTCGTTCATGTCCACACACTGCTGGGGCGAGTCACCGAACGGCGTCTGGACATTAGAAGTTCGCAACGGCGACAGTGTCAGTAAGTATGCAGTATGCAGGTATGCACTGTGTCCCAAAGAAAGGAAGACACCAAACTTATAACAACAACTCCGTCAAATTTTAACGGATTTTCAGCATTCTTTCACTGCTAAACTGGTTACGGTAGTAAATTTGTAGTAAAGTGTAATAATTACGTTCATGTTACACAACCAAAACGTAAAATCTACCTAATTGTGAAGTTTTGTTTTCCCACAGCGAACTTCATCAGGCATGTGGTCACGTGACGCGCTGATGAACACATGACCAAAATATGGTCATAGGTCATAGGTAGGCTGTAGGCTCCCCCATTTCTGTTCATACAGTTGATCTCCCTGCCTATGTGGATAGACTCTCTGAGCTGTCGTGTCTTCCGATGACTTTCTCGGTCTAGGATTTTGGCACCGGACAAATCGATTACATGATTTTCTTTTTCCACATGATCTGTTATGGTCGACTTGTTTGTTTTTGTTGCCAGTTCTTTCCGTTCTGCCCGTGTCAATGTGCTGCACAGAAGAAGTGCAATCGACCAGCAATGGAACACTGACACGGGCGTTTTTCAGTGTTACTAACAATAATGACATTCTTAGTGCCACGAGTTTGTACCATCAGATGCACTGGTAGCAAGTCCAATACTTTTGATTGACACTTAATTTAAGTGAAAATGTATTAAACAAAGTCCAATGGTGAGTGTGCAATGGATTGCATTCTAGGTTAAACAGGGGCAGGCAATCGGGGCATTGCTGCAGAAAATATGGAAAAGTCACAGCATACCGATTTCAACAAAGATACGACTAATGGAAGCGCTAGTGTGGCCTGTAGCAACGTACGGCTGTGAAAGCTGGACACTCAGAAAGAATGAAGAAACACATCTTGACGCTTTTGAGATGAAAGGGCTGAGAAAGATTCTGTGGGTTTTGTGGACAGCAAAGAAAACAAACGAGTGGAGAAAGCTGGAGTAAAGAGGGAACTGTTAGACACCACACCATGAAAAAAAAATTAAAACATTTCTATTCACAAAGTTGTTCCCGTAATTTTAGTTTGTATACAGTGTTTTAGAAGCGCTTTTGCTCATGCCACGTTAATCTGTACGTTTCTAACTAACTAACCATGAGGAAACAAGGGAGTTGCCTGGAGTAGGAGATAATGCAAGGAACAGTGCCAGCTGCAGGCTGGCGAGGAAGACCATGCACGGCCTGGATGGACAGCATCAATATGTGGACAGGACTCCCCGTGGAAGAGTCGATCGAAATGACAGAGATAAATGGAGAAAGTACGTCCATGGTGTGGCCAACCGTCGGATCTAGGACGGCTGAAGAACAAAACAGAGTCAGTCAGGTATTTTTCAGAACCACTGCACTGTACCAGTTCTGCTGCTGCTGCTTTGTTTTTCTTAAACAGTCTATTTTCAGTGATTTTGCCTGTTAGGCCTTGTCCTTGAGTGGTCTCGCAAGGTAACTTTCAGGATTGTTGCCGAGAGATTTTGCATGAGCACTTGTTGTGTTCGTGTCAGGCACTCTGAAGAACTGGTCGGTTGTGTTACATGGCACCAGAGATGACCCTCAGCCTCCGCTCACTGGATCCAGACGCCGCCTTGACCCTGGACAATGTAACCCTCCACAGTTCTTCTCTGATTATCTGTCGTGACTGTGCAGTGTAGAACCGTAGAGTCAAGTGATTTATAATACAATAATAATAATAATTACAGCATTTGTAGAGCGCCGTGGGGTCCTAAGATGCAGACCAACGCAACTTTTATTCATTTTTGATGTTTAGAAATTTGCATACACTGTGTTAGATGTGGCCTGTTTCTACACGTGAAGTACGTGATCTGAGTCTATAACTGAGAAGAAAGTAGCTAGTTGAGACTGGTGCTCAGCAAAAAGTAAGTAAGTAAAGTTAAGTGAACGCCGATTTGTATAGCTCATCGTCATAACCACCCCTAATGCACTCGGGAACGGCACGTGTTAGAGGGATCACACAGTTTTATCTGCCACCCACACGTTTATCCACGATTGGAGTGAACCATCCTGCCTTTACTCCGTAAGCATTCACCAAATGGCGCCACTTGTGCAAGGTGGCAAGCATCCGATCACCGCTCACTACTCATTTATCGACCTTTAAAGGGTGAAAGGCTGAGTTGGCCTAGTTGGCTGACATTGTAGCGGACCGTTTACCCACATAAGTGGTCACCCATCAGCTGCAGGTCGAGCATAGGACAGGGAAATTTCGCCGGTCACAGACCAACGTTCTACCACTGTGCCACGCATGTAAGTAAGTAAGTAAATTTATAGAGCGCGGTTATCGTCAAGAACTTCTAATGCACTGAATGCACTAGTATCTAGCGAACAGGTACGTTTCAAGAAAATAATAATAATAATATACTATTTGTATAGCGTGTAACGTTCGAAGATACAGAGGCGCTGGTGGCATCAGGTGAAGACTGTCTGAACAGGTGGATCTAGAGGTGTCGTTTTAAAGTGTCCACAGTACGGCAGGATCTAATGTCAGATGAAACAGTCTGCACTGATGGTCGAGTCCCGGGAAGAAATAAGGGAGAGAGTTCCAGACCATGGGGCCGGCACACGCTCGTCGTTTGGATTTGCTGCTACTGTTTATATAATTTCTGTTTGTAGCGGCGTGAGTAAGTCACGTGTGGAGAGCCGTGCGGCTTCCTTTCCCTGAGCCGTCAGCGGTGGATCAATAAGTCATCAAGTGCAGTGGGTGAATGTCTGTGGGTGGCAGTAGTAGCTGGAGTGTTTTGACGTGATTGGTTGGGTGACACGAACGACACCTGCTTCCATTATCACCAAACGTCCTGAGCTCCGTTCAGTCTGCAAATACTTGCAAAAAAATGCTTAGTAAAAGCGCTTAGGTGTCACTCGACAGAAACTAGCAAAGAAACCTCTTACATAATAGATATTCTTTGACCTCATCAGTAACAGTTTCGTAAACAAATACTTTAACAAACCCGCAAGTGTACGTTTACTGTTCTTATACAACATACGGTGCATAACAACAATGAATAAATTATTTACAAATTGAACATACATTTTACGATCGAACTCAACATACGCCACCTTCACAGAATCAACTGTGCATGCTCAATTTTTTCGAAAGTCAACTAAGGGGGAAATTTTTATTCTTACTTTGCCAGCTAAACATTTGCAGACGTAACAGCAGAAAGCGCTAAGCGCTTAGTTTTCCTTAGCTACGTGCTTGCAGACTTAATGCAGCCCTGATGTTGGGACCTAGACTATCCTGGAGTGATTCCAGAACAGAAGCCCATTGAATGAAAAGTCTGTTGTGTTGTGACTGCTAGACATGTGTGATGAGTCGGAGTTCTTTCTGTTGCCGTTCTGCTACTCGGAGTGTCCGAAGCACTTCTACGCAGCCAATGACACATCGGCCAGTGCAGGCGCAGCCAATGAGACGTCGTCTGGCGTCAGTCGCGCACGCGCCGTGTGTCTCCGATGTCACGTGACGTGCCTGCTGTGCTCTGGCCCCGCCTACAACCAGTGCCTAAACTGCTCCATTCACCGTCGCTTGACCGTTGACCACCAGTGTATCGCCGTCGATGCTGACCGTCATCTCTCAGTACTGGCCGTTGTGGCTATTGTAGTGTTACCAGTTGCGGTCGTCGGCGTTGTGGCAGTCACCGTCTGGCAGTGGCTGATCAGCAGACGAAATTCCAACAAGTAAGTCATCGACTCTCATATCGACTCTGGCTTCTTTCTTAGTCGTTCCCCTCCCCCGGTGAATGTTCGAG
>Ga0209363_1001395_pt1 | contig 11508 bp, 8 predicted proteins | sample WorMetexBAHAMAS3_FD_187385 | JGI IMG/M metagenome (GOLD analysis project Ga0209363, IMG submission 187385) | Marine gutless worms symbiont microbial communities from Max Planck institute for Marine Microbiology, Germany - Inanidrilus exumae... | ecosystem: Host-associated > Annelida > Digestive... | reverse complement strand
ATTTTGGCTCGTAAAATTTAATTTTGATAAAGTGTAAAAACATTATATGTAGAAACATTGTATGTATTCATCAAATCAGATTTTTAAGCTGAATTTGTTACATTTTGTATTAAGCAGATACAGTGTCATGTAGTGTGACTGCTAAGTATGTAATGTATGCTTAAAAGCCAACTTAGTGTAGTGTACGAAAGCAGAACCAAAAATTAAAATTAATTAGTTAGGGAATCTGGTCGGAGTGCTAGTTCTTGATGGCAGTCTAAAGGAAGTCTGGAGGTTACAATGTATATAGAAGCAGAGCTGGAAATTTTTATCTAAGGGGTCCAAATTTTGGGGTTCTGGGAAACAGCATTTACAGCGAGACTTGGGGATGAAACCATGGCAATGATAGGGATACCCATTATCGCACACCTTTCTGATCGTATATGTGAAAATGTCAAGGTCACTGTGGATGTGATGAGGTATTTAGAGTCCTCTGTATGTATGTCATGAAATTGTGATCAGCTTAAAGTTATCGTACAGTGAGTGGTGTGGTAATTTGCTGGTAACGTTGTGTGACAGGCAATGTTCATAACAGTTACAACGAGAAGGATGACATAATTGGCACAACAGAGAAAGGTGACCGTGAGATGGGTGACATCATTGCCGACATCACAACGTCATTTGTTGTACTGGCGGGAATTTTCTTCCCGTCTGTCACTGGTATCAGCCTTTAATGTCTTTTAGCTAAATTGTGTTATTGAAACTTGTTTCTGTAGTCACCATTTTGCTGTTTATTTTCGATTTCAAATTATATGTGATGGTGTAATATTTTTTCATTAATTGCCATGACGTGCCCATACGGGCTTTAGGGCTGTAATGCAGCCCCTGATTCATTTGTTGATTGTGGTGTTGTATAAATCACTTACTTACTTACTTACTTACTCATTGACTTTCTTAAGAATAGGCTCACTTCGTTTCCAGGCCAGGCGTAATAGGCATCGAAACCTGGTTTTAGTTTTTTGTGTTTATTTTGTATTATAGTATATTTTGTTATGGATGCATCACGCATGTTTGTTTTTCTTGTGTTTGATTTGGTTTTCACTACAAAACCAAGAGATTGGCTGGGAAGAGCGTCTTTGAAATGGCCTATTTTGTGTTGGGTGGGACATAAAACCTTAACACCATTAGTCAAAATTACCAAGATGTTGGTTGACACTCTGTGGTAACATGCAGTTAAAAACTGTAGGACGTGCAGCAGTAGTTATGAAATTAGGGTAAACCGTAATGATATTGTTAAACATAATGGCTAACTTTGCAGTTTTTATTGGTAACTCACTTATACCGTGTCTTTGTCAGGCATTATGGCTGGTTCAAATCGATCGGGAGATTTGGCTGATGCCTCAAAGGCTATTCCTGCTGGGACAATTGCTGCCGTCGCTACAACATCTTTTGTCTGTATCTTTGTCGTTGAACTGCATGGTTTACTGTGATGTAATCGGCATTTAGCTGTCAGCATTCTGAGTTGTCAGTCATTGTTCACATCGATGACAGCTTCGTTGCAGTTGTAAATAAGTTTGTAGCATATATATGTGTTTTAGGAATAGTGAGTTGTAATTTGGGCGTCTTTATTAGCTTTGTGTGTAAGAAGGATCCGTGATGCCGTGCATGTGTAACATTATGTATACACTTTTGGTATGCCTTGCATATGCACACACACATGCAGACAGGTTCCAAAACTTTTTATTTGTTACATAATAGACAACAAATTATATATGTGTTACCCTTAATACTGTGACCTCTTTCAGATATTTCTTGTTTGCTGTTCTTTGGTGGATGCATCGAGGGACAACTGCTTCGTGACAAGTAAGTGCTGTGTGATATTAGATGCCGGCAGTGTTTTTTATATTGTGCATGCACACACACACACTACCCCACAGAGTCAAAGAATAGGCCCGATCCATTTCTACGCCAGATATTGTACAAAATGACCAGACTAGGCGGTAGTTTATTTTTAAATTTGTGTTGTAGTATCTTTCAGTTTATTTGTGTATGTCTGCTTTTGTTAATCATAGTCATAGTCATAAAATAGAAGTTTAATGCCTTTGTTGTGTTAGGTTTAGTTTTTGCAGTACTGTGCTAGGTGATTGGCTAGAAAGAACTTATCCAAAATAACCTATTTTTATGTTGATTGGGACTTTGAATCCTAACTCAGTCAATGCATACACGTTTTAACAGTGATCTACAATGTTTACCTGGGTTAGTCAGTGGTCTCACAGTAGTCTTTAAGGAAATTTTTGTTAAATTGCATGATAATGCAACAAGCAGTCAAAGCACTGAAACTGTATTCTTTTTGCTGCATTTGAGTACTTATTAGTAGTAGTAAATGATAATTTCTATGGCGCCGTAACATGAAAACCGATTCAGTGGCACCATACACAGCGCACCAAATACTAACGTGCTAAAGGTTAAAAGGAAACCCAAATGTGAATGCTCAAATAACAGTCAAACATTTGCCATAAACAATAAGGTTTTCAACGTAGTGAGTAAACTGAATATTTTTGTTATATTTATTCCAGATAGAAATATTTGTACAAACAAAAGGTTCCTGTTAAAGAAGTTAGCTTAGCACTGTACAGTTGTACAGTTGTTTGTTGCGTTTATTTGACAGACTGTACATATGTTAGTTTTGTTAAGTGTGTTTGTTAATATTATAGTCTGCGTGATCATTAATAGACGTTAAAATGTCAGATATAGAATTCAGTAAATTTATAGAGAACAAGACGTGGTAATATCTAGATATTTAACTTTGAAAACACAGTCTGTGAGTGATATTAGAAGCATTAAAGCATCCACTGACGTCCTAAAACCGTTTGAACATTCCATGATGCATTGTACAGAAGTGATCTTGTTGTAACCCGTGTGTCTTGTGTAATTGAAGGTTTGGTGAAAGCATGGGCGGAGGCTTAGTTGTGGCCATTATGTCGTGGCCGAGTCCATGGGTTATTCTGATTGGTTCTTTCCTGTCTACATGTGGTGCAGGATTACAAAGTCTCACTGGTTAGTGTAATATGGCATTTTGCTTGCTGCTGTCAGAGCATAGCTGATGCAGATGTTAAAATTACTCATCGTCCCACTTTTGCGATTTAGCAGGCAGAATTTAACTGTAGCATTTTCAGGACCTGAATTGTCCCTGAAAATGACAGAAGTGTAAGAATTCATGGACAAACAAGTATATGAGTTTAACTTGTGGTTTTGGAATTTGTGGAAAACAAAATGTGTAAGGGCAATAGTGTGAGTATCTGGCAGCAATTTTTACTGTTAGTGATGTAAATTATGTGTAAAATATTGTGGGCGGTTTGTGTAATTATGTTGATGATTGTAGTAATATTAGCAAGTGGTCAGAGAATTTTGATGCGAGGCCACATCACCATGTTGTCACCCCTCGCAATGGCAAATGGATTCGTCCGACTTTGACCCCCAATATTACAAGCCTATGTCAGTCTTCAGTCATGTTGCTGCATTTCTCTGCTCCAATCATGGAGCTATAATTAGCCCCATTGCACCGGGTTTTCCCCATATCACTTCACCATGCCACCACTGCTGCCACACGACATTAACCACATGACAGACGGACTGCCAGTTTTTGCGTGTGTGATGGTAGCCAATAGGCGATGCATTGCATGCAGCATGCTGCGTGAACAGGTGAATTCCAAGCTTTAAATCGCTGATTTCTCATAACTGCAAATGTCATCGATCTCCTAACAAACTACACCTGTATATTGCTGAAGCCAAGAGCTTTCCGTCGATGTATTGCAGGACTAAACTTTCAGCCGTTATTGCACAGCTCAGTATTGCAATACTTTCATGAGGAACTGACACCCTCAAAAGTACCGCTTCCCATGGGGATCTCACACCCATCTAATACATGATTCCTTGGGCTTACCTGATGCAGCCTCCCAAACGGTGTTTAGATCAGTTTGGCTGTTTTCACAGATGTCACGAATGTGAAGACAGACTGACTGACAGACCAACCACGCTACTCTTGTTTGTAGCAGTAGGTCGCTATCACTAGCTATCACTGTAATGTGGCCTAATAATAGTAATAATAACAAGGTGTCGTCATAACGGAACGCAACAGTACTGGCCTGCCACATGCTGCCCCCTGGTAAGTTATGTTGTGCCGCTGTGTAGTGTTACAGACGATGACAGACGCCAGCGACCATTACTATACTGGCCCCCCTACACTAAATGTAGGTGGGCCAGTAATAATATGCACCACTAACATGCCATTTGTCAGAGACAAAAAGGTGAATTGTAGGAGACTGGGGTGCTTTGTGCAGACCACTTCAATGATCATTTAACTGCTGGACCTGGTTAGCCAGTTGCCGTCTTGATCTGAATGGGTTGTTGATGTCTGCTACCTTCCTGTCGCCTGCAAGCAATACGTAAATGTGTTTTGCAATTTTTTGATGTACGATGGCAATTATTACTACTAATTGGTGTTTCACAGGTGCTCCACGTCTGTTACAAGCAATTGCCGCTGATGGCATTGTTCCTTTCCTGAGACCGTTTGCAGTGACGTCGAAAAATGGAGAGCCAAGACGCGCGCTATTTCTGACGATAGCTATTGCTGAGGCTGGCGTCTTGTTGGCAAATATTGACTACATTTGTCCAATCATCACTATGTTAGTTATTCGGATGACTCGGCCATTTAACACCAAATAGTTAATAATTTGCAAGTGGTACAGACTAGTGCATTGGTTTTGTTTGGTTTGTTTGGTATTGTTAATACTAGTAATCCAGAGTTGTCTTTATGGAGCAGAAAGACACATAGAATAGTTTCAGGATTTTTTTGATTCTGTTAATTCTGTTTTTTATTTTACTTTAACACTGCAGTTAACTGGAACGTTTGTATTGATGTATACAGGTTCTTCCTTATGTGCTATTGTTTCACGAACCTTGCCTGTGCTGTTCAAACAATTCTTCGTACTCCGAATTGGAGGCCACGTTTTCGATTCTATCACTGGTATGGTGAATTTCATTAGCACAGGCAGTGTCTGTAAATTGTGAGCCGTGATGACAGTTCGGGATGCATTTCTTGTTTAGCATATTGATTCTTAGTGAGCATACACCAGCAGTGCGGAAGGCAAATACACTGTGGAACTTAGATGTGCATTTCTAGTAAGGTGTTATTGAGACCAGTTGTCGTAGAAATACTCGGTGAGTTTTATTAAACTGTGGTCACCATGTGATAAGTTCTGCTGCCTACAGAGTCAGGAGTGAAACCTGTTGATATTGTTGAGCAAGTATTTTATTGCTTATGGTGAGATGAACGTTGTGATCCCAACCAATACCATTAAAGCACTGAAGGCTAAAGAGATTCTTTGATACAATAGAGCATTAGAGTTGCTGAAATACCGCACAAATGCCCGTGTCAGATATGCTTTTAACATGCAGACATGGGCTTGAAGTGTATTCAAGCAGGGACTTGATTATTACTATTAGTACTATCACTAGTACAGCTAGGACTGCTTTGAGTTACTGCTTAAAGGACTTTACTTATCACAATTGCTTCTTGTTGGTCCAGCTCCCCTAAGGAGTAACCTCAGATATAATATGAGCCAGTTTGTTTTTGCGGGCAATCTGCCATTGTTGTTGCCAGCCAACTGTGTTATAGCTCTGCAAGTCGAAGCAGTCAGGAATAATTACTGACTGAAACTCATCCTACGATGTGAACAAGGCAGTCTAGGATAGCAGACTTTGCTGTTATGATGTCATTACGCATTGCTCGCCTCCACTGCCAAACTCTGTAACTATTATGAGTAGTAATCTCTATGTGCCCCATTATGTGAAAACATGACTTCGTCCACAAAACCAGAAGTAAGTAACATATTGCATTGCCAGCAGAAGAGGGCCTAACTACCGCCACAGGTAACGTTTAGAAAAGTTTTGTGAAGTTTGGACATGTGGTTTTGGAGATATATTTTCAAAATACATCGGACGTAGGTTTATATGGTGACCACTTTAGTGTCATCTTTTAGTGGATTATACCTTTGTATGACTAGTAATGCATATCATAGAAAATGTCACTCGTTCTGCCTTTTAGTTGAAGTTGACAGCTGTGTCTTATGGCTGAACTGTGCCTTATCCTTTCCATGTCTAACGACTCATGTATGAAGGGATGCTTGGCTCTCACATGCAAGTGCGTGAAGTTACTGATGCGTGATATTTCAGTGTTACTTGAGTTGTCATAAGCAGTTGTCATGTGTCATTGTTGACTTGTGCTTGCAGGATACTGTCTCTATTTGGAGTGTGTCTCTGTCTTGTCATCATGTTCATCACTAGTTGGTACTATGCGTTGGCCGCAATCCTCCTTGCTGTTGCCATCTACAAATACATAGAGTACAAAGGGTTAGTTCTTGCTTCTTCTAGGTTGAACATTAAGGATTAGTTCTTCTGCCTTGTTGGGCAGTAAACCATGTTCTATTTGCCGTTGTTGTTGTCAAGATTAGGGAATTCAAACTTGACTTCAGTGGGGCTCAGAGTCCCCGGGTCGCCTGCAGTTTTTTAGCCCTGTAAATTTCGGGTTGGGCAAATTGCAAAAAAACCTGGTTTGGCGGGTTTTTACCTGCGCAGTGCTGTGCTATGCTAGCACGGTACTTACCGTCATCGTGTTGTGTCTGTCTGTCCGTATGTCACAAGTCTGTGTGTTCTACTAAGACGGCTAAACTTAGGATCACACAAACAATGCCTTGTCATAGCCCAGGGACTCTAGTTTTCTGACGCTAACAGTCGTTGGTGGGTGACTTCCCATTCCGTTTGAAATTTGCGCTCAGTGACCCACCCCCTCTCGAACACAACAATTTCAACCAATATCCACTCTTAGTTCCTCAACTGTGAGAACTATCGAAAAATGTTGAATTAGCACAAAATGCGATTTTGCTGTTTTGCCAGTAAAATTTAACTTCTGTCGAAAGATGTATGCTACTAAGTTCCTTTGTGTGAAAAATTCCAGCGGCAGAGTTGTAGCTACATCATTCCACTATCTAATGGTCCCTTTCCTCCGATAGACAGCAGCTGAGCTCTGGTGCTTGTCCGGAGTATAAGAGGGAAGGTAATCAGAATTGCTCCGTGCTGTGTTGTGTATGACAGTTGTGCACAATGTTACGCACACGCATGGGAACAGTTCTTACATTTTTGCATGTTAGATTTAGATTTCTTTTTGTGTGTTTATTAAGGTTTTATTTTTTGTGTGTTCTTTCATGTTAACTTAGGTTATTTTGTTCTTCTATTGCTTGCTTTTGTTAGTTTCTTTAGTACTTAAAGATTGGCTGGGAAGAATGCAAACCTTAACTCAATAAATGAATCAATCCTGGGGCTGCAGGGCCCCAGGTAGACAGCCACTGCAAAGCCAGGTTCATAAAAAAAACTGAGGACTGGTTTCCCTAATCAAAGGCATCATCTTTGTCGTTGGTAATTGTGATACTTGTAATTGAAGTTATTATAAACATAATAGGCCTAACCTGTATAGTAGTCGCATACTTTAAAAAAGCAGTTAACAGTTAACCAAAGACTTATGTATCAATCGGCCAGTCAGTCAACAGTAAAAAAAATTACATGGCTTAAGCAGTAAGCAAAAAATGTTTTGAGGTGCATGTTTTCCAGATTATTCGTCAGTCCCCCCTCGGTTTTTTCTCCGTTCGTTTAGTAAGAGAACCTTTGGGGAGGCATGGCGGAGGTTGTTTTTATGGGCTGGATGTCAGAACCAACAGCATCAAGGCACTGAAGGAAAGATAGCACTGACCACAGACCACTGACCATCTGTTCTTATCTTTTCTTCATCCTTCACCAGACTCATGATGGAATGGAATGGGTGTTGCTGCCTTTATACCAGCTGTCCGACCAGAGTACCAGGTAGCTTACCTGCATTTAACTGAAAGTTATTTATAGGCCGGTTATTGTTCCTGTTGCCCAACTGTTAGTGTCACAGGGAACACCAAACACTAACCCTAACCAGTGGCCTGGCTTCATCCTTTCTCCATCCATCACCGGACTCTTGGCGGAAGGGTTGTTGCTTTGTTTACACTGGCTCTGTGAGGCCACTGCCGAAACAAGGTCCATGATAACAATAAAATACGAGTAAAATGAAATGACAGACAGTTCACAAATAAAGTATAAAAAACAGTATCATGAGTTGTGGGTCTTAAAGGTGCAGTGCTGTCGAAAACTAGAAAGCCCACACTTGAAGATGCACCAAGCACTTAGCAATATTGTCAGTTAACCATGCATCTTTGGCTGCCTGTTGCTTCACAGATTACAGTTCAGATCTGCTTTTGAGCAGTGGTGCAATAATTAGTTTTCCCGTCTTCACTTTAACATTTCAGTCAATCTATAATGCTTCCCTAAGGCTAATTTGACCTATCATCTTGTCCATCGAATTTGACCTAAATATGATCAAGGTGAGTCACCATGTCAGCTGTGTAGATAAAAACGTCATTTCGTTCCAAAGTTACACACATACACACTGGACTCACCGATTGCTCTGCCTGGACCACTAAACTGGTTGTCCTCGATGTGATCAGTGCATGATGTACTTTCAGAGCAGAGAAGGAGTGGGGTGATGGTATTCGAGGTTTGTCGATGTCGGCTGCATGGTTTGCCCTACTGAAGCTGGAAGAGGGACCACCACACGTGAAGAACTGGCGTCCACAGCTGCTGGTCCTCATCAAGACAGATGATGATGGCCAGCCGACTAAGTGGCGTCACCTGCTGACGTTTGCCAGTCAGCTGAAGGCTGGTTTGTAGTTCCACGTTTGTCTCTGACATTTTCATGCTTTCACCACCTGACATTGCCGTCGAAGGCTTTATGTTTTCAGGCTGTCCGTCCTTTTGTTCCTCCGGATTGATATCTCATGAATGGCTTAAACAGTCTTGTTGAAACTGACAGTGAATATTCACACTAGCCCCTACTGATGACGTGATTAGATTCTGGCGGTCAAAGGTCAAGGTCACAGCAGGCCGTCAAGGTGGCAAAGGCATCCACGTCGACGCTGGTCACAGTCCATCTTCTAGTTTCTGGTTATGGTCACAGAAACTGGAGACAGTGTACACGGGGTGATCTCTTGCCTGGAAAAGCTGTAAATGTTGGGGAGTTTGACAGTTGTCACAGAAATGTCACAGTTTGCCACAAGGAAAATGATTCATTGCTAACTTAATGTTTTATGATTCACTGATGTTTAGTTGAATGTAGTGGGCCTCGTATTGCCGGTTTTATGCATTTTGGGATTATTGCGGTAAGTCATTACACATGCCGAAGGTAGTCTCGGGCATGGTTTTCTGTGGCGATTGTCTATCTGTCTGTCTGTCTGTTTTTCCTCACAATATCTCAAAAACTGCTACAGCTAGGATCACCAAACATGACAGAATTGTTCCACCACGAGTCCTGGAAACCCATTTATTTTGGGTCAGATGGTCAAAGGTCAAGGACACGAGGCACAAAAAAGTACCGGCGTGTGTTTTTGCACTCTTATATAGAATATGCAGTGACGTATACAGAATACTGGTTGCACTAACAGTGATATGTATATGAAATGAATTACCGACAAGATATGTAGGAATGCTGCATAGATGGACTGTTCTGCAATTATTACGGCTATTATAAACATGCTTTGCATTTTTGTTTTGAAGCTTGAAATAGTATGATATCTCCATCAATGTAATAGTAATAACACACAGGCATTTTCATCATTATTTGATGTTTATGCATTGGTTAAGTAGAGTGAAATTAAAAGGTTGCATTTTGTTATTTTACATGTTTGCATAAACTAGGTATTTTTGATGTGTAGTTTCACATGAAATGTGCTATTCTAATGATTTTATGCAGTTTTAGGCTAAAACTGACATACTGAAGCACAGTTCAGAAGCAGTGAGTTTTAGTTTGAAAATTATGCCTAAAAGACAGCAGTGTGTGTGGAGATGAAACATGCCTTATGCTGCGTGACCATTGCAGAGTTAATTGAGGCACTTAATTCATGTACACATTAGTAAAAAAATAATCCAATGCACTATATGAGTATGTTGTGTTTTTCGTTATTTTGAGTATGAATTAGTCAAACCTGATGCGTTTTTTCTGCTAGGTAAAGGCTTGACACTGGTCGCTTCTGTAATTGAGGGAGACTTCGACGACAGCAAGGAAAAGGCGGAGGTTGCTCGAAATGCAATCAAGGACGCGATGAAGCAGGAGAAGACCAAGGGCTTTGCTGATGTCATTGTAGCCAGAGATGCTGGTGAAGGATTGAGTTATCTGTAAGTTGTAATTCTATGTGTTTAATTGTCTGTAGATACTTTATTATTACCTCCCACACCGAAGGTGGTGGGAGGTTATGTTTTCGCCCGCGTCACCAAACTTTCTGAGTCATACCCTTGCCACAGGGGACGAGATGATTAAATTTTGAAAGGTCGAGGTCAAAGGTCAAGGTTGGTGGGGGGGGTATATGCGCTCTAATGAGCGCCCTTCTAGTTTCTGAATTATTATTATTATTATTAAAAACATGGACTCAAATCAGGGAAAGTCACCCACTGGCTTCATCCTTTCTTGATCCATTACTGGACTCGTAAGGGAAGGTTCGTTGCTCCCTTTATGCCAGCTCTTTGACGCCTACGTCCCCTCCATAGACTGCATCAGAGCTATGTTGATTGTCCGGAAGGAATATATTCGGAACTGTTCTGTGCTGTGTTGCGTACGACAGAGATTGGCTGGAAAGAACATCTCCAAAATGACCTATTCTGTGTCGAGTGGTATGTAAAACCTTAACTCAATGAACTGTATCCATGCTACTGTATAACTTGTCATTGGATGTTTGTATTTAGGGTTCAGTGCTCCGGCGTGGGTGGTCTGCGTCACAACTCATTACTGCTTGGCTGGCCACACAAGTGGAGAACAAAGCCGAAATTTTCTCGGGCATTCATTGGTAGGTTTGGTTGTTTTGCAGCAGTTTTACTGCAGTCTGTTGTACATCGAATATTGATGAACCGGGCAAATATTTCGAACGTCATTTTGAAACATATTGGTACCAGTACCAAACTGCATGTCATTTATTTCTGTCTGCTGTCTCCGCTGTCTCTGCTATCGTCATCATCATTGTCGTAGTACGACGTCGGAAATAAAGAGTAGTTGATGCTGCATAATATCTGTGGCTGTGATGCGTTTTGACAGACACACTGAGAACAGCGGCTGGTCGCAAATTGGCCGTGATGATTGGCAAAGACATTGAAGAGTTTCCTGAGAATTCTGATCGTTTGACTGGCACCATTGATATCTGGTGGATTGTTCGTATCCTTACGATCCCATTGCACTTCGTGCATGCATTCACAGTTCAGTTTAATAGTTGAAGCCCCCTCCCCTCCAACAGACAACATCTGAGCTGTGGTGATTGTCTGGAGGGTAAGAGGGGAGATTATTTGACCAGCTCTGTGCTGTTGTGCATCATAATTGTGCACATCATATGCACACCTATATAATGAGCAGTT
>Ga0209363_1001394_pt1 | contig 11511 bp, 7 predicted proteins | sample WorMetexBAHAMAS3_FD_187385 | JGI IMG/M metagenome (GOLD analysis project Ga0209363, IMG submission 187385) | Marine gutless worms symbiont microbial communities from Max Planck institute for Marine Microbiology, Germany - Inanidrilus exumae... | ecosystem: Host-associated > Annelida > Digestive... | reverse complement strand
GCCTAGAACGTTCAGCACGCCCTTACCAGCGAAGTCATGCCAAAAATCATACTTGCTGTGAATGTGACTCAATCACGTAATAAATGGCCATTCTAGCAATACCAATAGGGAACAGAACCATTAACTGCCACATGACTTCGCTGGTAAGGGCGTGCTTAACGTTCTAGGCGGAGTCCCACCAAAGTGATTTTTGCCGTTTTAGAGCTATGACTTTCTTGCCCTTACACTTGGTTGTAAACTGGCCAGTTTTTACCATTTTATTCTCTGTAATTTCTGTATTCTATGCGTCGCCATCCTACGACGCAACTATTTTAAGTTAACTATTTGCGCTGTTTTCTTCCCCAGGCATGGTGACGAAATCTCAAGTGGAAGGGGCAATTTTGTGGGTTTTCTTCCCTGTTGACAATACATTGTACAGCATGGCATTTGGGACCCATACAAAAACGGCTGTCGTCGGGGTCACGACCGAGTCCTCTAAATTTTGGGTAATATAAACTAATGATATCTCGGAAACGGTACAAGATGGGACATAGTTACAATGGAAGACTAATAAAAAATCGTATGTGGCTTATCGAGTGGCATCAGTTCCAATGGTTTTCTGTGACCTTGAATGTCACTCTGCTGTTTGCAGCCTTTAAAAGTCTCATACCTCGGATAATATAGCATTAGTAAAAGCAACATATTTACAGGTGAATCGGAATGCTCACGTGGTTTGTAATTTCCACTGGTGCACTTTCTGATTTATGCGAGAACATAGAAGTTAATATATGCTATATTTTTGAGGTATATTAGTCAGAAACACTTTAAAAACGCCAAAAAATCGACTTCTAGTCGATATTATTGACTGACTGGACTTAACGTTTGCCCGGTCTATACTCGGTTGATCGACTCGATCAACTTCAAGGTCTATTGCTGAATGCAAGGCAAGGCCACAAAACCATAATGCTTTTAGGAAAATATTCTTAACTAAGTCGTATGATGTTGCCAACGAGTGCATTTTATTTTTCAGCTGTTCGTTTTCTGATGCTTTATATAGAAGAATACTTAAATTTTTAACGAAATTACAATTTACAGAAATCGGTTTGTGCAAACTGTTTGTTAACAAGTAGCTCAGCTGTCGCTGACAAACCCGCGCGACGCGCGGCATCACGACAAACGGCAAAGTTTTAAAACTGTCACGTGACCATAACCACGCCCCTTTTGTTGGTGATATGTCATCCTGTTGCTAGAATTAATATAGCTTACTCGCGTACAAAATTTGACGACTTTACGTTCAGCCGTTCCAGTGATATGATTGGAGCCCCAAAATTTTGTAACGTGTCACATGACCTGACCACGCCCCTACCAGGGACAGTTTGTCATCCCTACACTGTGACTTGTACATTCAACATGTACATCAAATTTGTAATCTTTGCTATCACAAATTACGAAGATGCATAAGGCAATGCAAAATGTAGAAATTGAGGTGGTTTAAGATTGCTAGGGGTCACCCAAGGTCATCGGCAACATAACCATTCGATAGAGTGTATACGACTTCTTATTCGAGTTTAATAGAAACTATGAGGCTATCGTACCGGCGTGTGACACAGTCAGACAGACACGCGGTAATGGTCATTACCCGTGCAGATAAAAATGCTGTTGATGAACACTGGCTACCATGCATGAATGTGTACGTGCGATGAGTACCTCGTTTATAGTCTTCTCTAGTTAAGATAGTTAAGTTATTTCGTTTTATTTTTCATTACTTTTCTACTTTTTGGTGAATAAAGATGATTATAAAACCGCCAGAGTAAGAAAGTTGCTGTTATTTAGCGGTGTTGTGCTGTTCGCCAGGACGTGATGACGGCGTTGCAGTGTCCCCACCAGGTTGACGGTATCTGCTACCGTTATAAAACCTATGTGACGTCGGCAAGAGCCTGCATGGGTCACTACGAGAGGCCATACTGTTACAAGAACTAGATCTAGCCGAGTTACCGGCAGACACAACGTCTCTTCTTTACACTTTCTTCGTGCTTTATGTAGCCAACCTACCTACAACGCAACAATTCAGCTGTTGTCAGCGTGTTTAGTGTGTCGCGGCTGTTCGTGTCGTTTGTACTTAGATAGTCCCTCAATGTTCTTTTTTTCGTGTTTACTCACTATTGGATTGACTGTTTGCGCTGTCTTATCGCAGTGTTGTTGATATATTGTCTATAGATAGGTTGACAGTAACGTTATTTCGTCGTTATATCTATGCCAGATGTTCTGGTCGCCATGTTGTAGGGCAAGGAAATGTAAACACTTTGCAGCACTTACAGTGAGATGGCCGAGATGGCGCTAGCAGTAAGCTTTTCTTAAACCTACTGATTCAGTTTTATTACCGCGCGACACTATGCTAGCGCGGTATATTCTGTCATTGTGTGTCTGTCTATCTGTCTATATGTCCGTCCGTCCGTCTGTCACACGCAATACCGTACGACAGCCAAGGACTCTAGTTTTCTGTCGCCAAAGATCTCGGCGAAATTCCCATGTGGTCACCCCCAACGGGGGCGCCAAATAGAGGTGGGGTAGGTTAAGAACGGCGACTTTCGACCAATATCTCGCTATATCTCAGAAACAGTGCAAGATAGGAACATAGTTACTATGGAACGCTAATAGGAACTCCTATGTTCTCTAACTAACGAATGATGCTATTTCCAGCAACCTTGAGTGACCAATAACTACTCTACAGCACCCCATTTTGTATCGCCTTTCATATCTTTCTAAGTAGTGGAGATAGAAACTTCAAATTTGGTAGATAGGTTGATCGTAGCAAGTGCTAGCCCCCGGACGGCAAATCCCTGAAAGGGGCGTTGTCAGGTCACGTGAACCATTTAAATTTTGGTGAGCACCAGTCATATCTCTGGATAAGCTACAGTCGTTAAAGTTTGTACACAGGTAGGATATGTCAAGTTCCAGCATACGGAGGACAAATCACCAAGGGGGCGTGGTTAGGGTCCCATGACCCACTTTAAATTTTGGGGCCCCAATGATATTTCTGGAACGGCTAAAGCCAGAATTGTCAAATTTTGCACACACACGTAGACTTTATCAAATCCTAGCTTATGTGTGGCAAACCACCTCTAAAAGGGGCGTGGTCATGGTAATATGACCCATTTTCAATTTCGATGCCTGCACTCATATCTCCGGAATGGCTGAAGCGATAGTCGCCAAATTGTTTATGCAGGTAGATGTGAATATATCATTGCTGGCATTGGGATGACAGACTACCCCTAGGGGGCATGGTCAAGGTCAAGTGACCCGTTTTTTAAAATTTCGATTCAGTCATATGTTTGGAATTGGTGCAGCTAGGCACTTCAAATTTTGTAAGCTGATTGACACACAGGAGTGTTGATGCATGCGTGATTCATTACCCCCAAAAGAGATGTGTTCAGAGTCACGTGACCTCTTTAAATTTTGGAAAATAAGTGATACTATTAGGTAAACGGTGCAAGATAGAGACATAGTTGCAATGAAAGATTAATAGGAAATCGTGTGTGGCCTATCGAATGGCACCATTGCCAATGCCCTTAAGTGACCTAGAAGGTCACTTTCGTTATTTGAAACCTTTCTAAGTCCCATACCTCGTGAAACATAGCACGAATTTACTAACATAGCGCTAGGCGCCGTCCCTCCGCGGTAGCTGAGCTTCTTGTTGGTAACTATAGAATTAGGCTATAGTACTAATTTGTATATATAAGTATGGGGTGAAATTAGTAAATTGCATTGTTGCGACATTATGCACAACGATGAATCAGTTTTTGACATGCAAAAGGCGTATCAGGTATAAATACCACATCATAAAGTTGTTGCAGCTCACATTAGTGATGCTTTGTCAAATACGACAATTTCTGAATATAGTCTGTAAATATATGTGCTTTTTCGTAGCAGTTAGTATGTGATTACGTGAGTGTTGTCACGCTTGTTCTTGATGTTTTATGCTGTTGTTGTTGATGCTTTATACAACTATTACTTTTATGACGAATACATGCTATTCGTTTCTGTTTGTTCCATTCGAACCTTTTCAGAGGAAACCAAAACTTGCGCAGCAACAAGTTGCACTCGGACACGGAAGACTGCGCCCCCAGTGCCACCACCTGGCGAAGTGGACAAAACATACGCGTCGTCTTTTATTCTGGCCCATTTTGCTCCATTATGTAATCCACAAAACCAGAAGTAAATAACATAGGCCTATTGCGTTGTGGTCAGACAGCCAAAGTCAAGTTGCCGCTAGAATGAAAATATTATGAAATTATTATCTGGTTTTCAGAAATTATCAATTTTGCGAACTGATACATAGTGTACAATTACAAAAGATTATAATATAATAACAGGCTGAAAACACAGTAGGGCAAAGAGGCAGATCGTCACGACACTGGAGGACAATCATCGTGTGAAAAATCAACTCGACCGTCAGGTTGTTTTGTCCCAATACAAAAGTGACTGATCCTGCTACACTATCTTCTAGCTAGCTGCTTACATGACTGTCATGGTGTCGCCCTAACGGGACGTAACCGTACTGGCCTGCCGGCAGTGTCGGCCGCCCGACCGCCCACGGGCCCAGCGGCCGGCCGGCCCGCACGCCGGCAGCGTTACAGCGTGCAAAACAATACTGGCCCATTAGGCGGGCCAGTAATAATGACCGTCACAAAACGGTCGATCACTTCCACGCTGATGCGCCTCAATAACGCAAATAATGCGCTGTAAGCACATTGCAAGTGCAGAGCCGTTAACGGGCAGCAACTGTTTCTGGCAAGCTAATTGGATGACTCTGAACACTGCTGAATGATAAATTCCACATAATAATTCCGACCGCAGTTTTTTGCGAATTATATTATACCGAAGATATAGGCCTATAATACCCGATCGCCTATGCGATCGGTCGGACGTGGAGCACCTGGTTGCAAGGTCGGCATTGAAATTCTGCCAACGTGAAAATAAGGCTGTCACGCAGGCAAAAAGCGATTTATTATACAATTATGCATGAATGCTAAACTTACCAAATTAATATTATTATGGACAACTGTTACCAGTGACAATTCGTTACAAACTTTGCTAAACATGACATGAGAACTGCATAAACATACTGCATATTATTGTCTCGTGAAATACGCGAAGAAAATGGACACGTGGGTAAGTTCGTTCTTAAACTTCGTCTCCGGTTTTGTTTCGAACGAAATACTATAAAATCTTCGGAGTACGATTAAGTTTCATCACGTGGAACGCATTGCTTATACTTAGTTTATGAACGGTCTCTAGCAGCGACGAGATAAAATCTGAGATCGATCGGACTGACGAAAAAGACGCTCAGTGATAGCTGAGCTCGCAAACGTAAGGTCCGTTCACACCGGTTGCGTTGCGTTGCGGTGTCGCGCGACGCCAGTGTGAACTAAGGATGCGCGGTATTAGGAAATGCCCGACGATAATATACCGTCTCAACAATACCGTGATACCGGTATACTGTGGTACTTCGTGACGTCATCAAAAATTGTAGACGACGTCTGCAAAAATCCAACCGTGCGAATCGATCGTTTGCAGTGCTCTCTTTCTCATAACTGTGTGTTAGTGATATTATACGTACACTTTCTGCGTCTGGACGTGGTTGTCATGTTGCTGGCATTTATGCTAGAGTTTTAATGGATGCTGATGACCTGCTGCTGATCTCATCTATATGCAGTGATTTACGTAGAATGGTGCGGACGGTATTTAACACCGTCACTTTTAATACCGCGGTATTTTTCTGATACCGGTATACCGCGCATCCCTTGTGTGATCACTCCCAGCTTATTCAATGTGTTTGATTATTGCGGTGCCACCGCAACGCAACGTGACGCATGCATTGTGAACGAAGCTTTAGACAGCTAGGCCTAGACAAGTCCTATATAATGCTACTATATAGGACTACTTGGCCTAGAGCACATCAATAGCCTACGTGGGCCTTCTATAGCCTACTGGGTCTGACACTGCGACTATAGCACGGCAATGGGCAAATGCTATACGGGCCATAGCAGCGCCGAGCAGTTGCGTCGTGTTATTTTCACACCGTGACAGACTGAAATTTAGCCACATCTGATCTGAGACTATTTTTCAGTCCTTGAGCGTAATCGCCAGCGTTGAACAATTAATCAGTTAGCAACATATCGATTAGCTAATACAGTAAAGCCGCTAATAATAGTAATTTTAATCACTTCGTCCTAATTTTGTCTAATTCTAATTCTGTTCTAATTAACGATTAGCTAATTATTATTATGACATTTTTTAGATGTGGTGGGCAAGTTCAAGTGACGATTACAGTTTGTTTTATTCTGAGATAACGCAAATAATCAGAAAGCTTGTATCCCGGTTGCGATCGACGATGAAATATCGAACAGTTGGTGCACGGACAAACGTGGATATGAGCGTTAAAGGCGTCGCTTATCAACTTATCAAGCTCACCAATGATCAAAGTCAACGTCCAATGCGATACATTTCAAAAATTAGACTTTTCCATCTGACGTATTTCGAAATGCCAGCTCAATACGCCGAGACATTTTTTGACGTACGCTTACGCCCGGCTCCAATTTTTGGCGTATCTATACGTCCAGCCATCGAATTATGGCCGTATATCGCGATTTTTACTGGGCGATACTATGCTAGCGCGGTATATGCTGTCATCGTGTCTGTCCCTCCGTGTGTCTATCTGTCTGTCTGTCTGTCTGTCATACGTCAGAGCCCTACAAAGACGGCTAAACATAGGATTACAGAAACAACGCAATACGATAGGCCAGGTACTCTAATTTTTCAATGTCAAAAATTTCGGCGAAATTAGGACGGGATTAGCCCTGGGGGCGCGAAATAGAGGTGGGGTAGGTTACAAGCGGCGATTTTCGACCAATACCTCGCTATATCTCAGAAATGGTGCAAAATATGGACATAGTTACTATGGAAGGCTAATAGGAATTTGTATGCGCTCTATCGAATGGTGCTATTTTCAGTGAACTTGACAGACCCTAAACATCCCAAACCAACCACCCCATTTTCCAAATTTTGTATCGCTTTTCATATCTTCGTAGTGGGCGGAGATAGAGACTTCAAATTTGGTAGGCAGGTTTATAGTAGCAAGTCCTAACCCAAGGATGACAAACCATCCCTGATAGGGGCGTGGTCATTACACGTGGACCATTTAAATTTTGATGGGCACGAACCATATCTCCATAACTACTTTCAGCGGCGAAGTTGTAGCTACATCATTACCCTATCTAGCGGTCCATAGATGGATTGCGGGCGACGTCCCCATCTACCTAAAAATGACCCACCCTTCAGAAAACGACGATTTCGACAGATTTCGCTTAACGATGCCTCAGCAGTGAGAGATAGCAAAAAAGTTATCACTAATAGGAAGTCGACAATGCGCTTTCCATCGAGTCATAGATGAACCCTGTGCATTACCTCTAAGTACCCCAAAGGGTGGCTCAAAAGGACAATTTTTTTTACATTTGGCGCTGCCAGGTAATCGTAGACGTTTCAAATTCGGTGTGCATGTTGATCATAACAAGTCCCAGCCTACGGACAACACACTGTCCCTGATAGGGGCGCGGTCACTGTCACGTGACCTCTTTAACGTTTGGAAAATCAGCGATAATATCTCGAAAACGGTACAAGATAGCGTCATAGTTTCCATTAAATTCGAATAGGAAGTCGTATGCGCTCTATCGAATGGCTATGTTGCCGATGACCTTGGGTAACCCCTAACCACCTTAAGCCACGTCAATTTCTACATTTCGTGTTGCCTTATGCATCTTTGTAATTGGTGATTGCAAAGACTTCAAATTTGATGTAGAGGTTGAATGTGCAAATCACAGCCTGCGGACGACAAACCGTCCCCGATAGGAACGTGGACGTGGCAGGTCATTGTGGCCTATTAAAACGTTTTGAGAGCTCCAATCGTATCACTGGAACGGTTGAAACTAAAGTCGTCAAATTTTGTTCACAGGTAGTCTATATCAATTCTAGCAACGGTATGACATATCACCGACAAAAGGGGTGTGGTTATGGTCACGTGACTGTTTTAAAATTTGCCGTTTGCCGTGATGCATCGCGTCGCGAGCGTTCGTCAGCGACAGCTGAGCTACTTATTTTAAATTTTGCCCCAATCATATGTTTGGAATCGGTGGAGCCATGCACTTCAAATTTCATGTGCTGATTGATACATAGGATGATAGGAGTACTCGTACACGCATAATACATGTGTGATGTGTCACGTGACCTCCTTAGATTTTGAGAAACAAGTTATAATATCTCTTGAACAGTGCAAGACAGAGACATAGCTCCAATGGAACACTAATAGGAAATCATACGTGGCCTATCTAATGGCACCATTGCCAATGCCCTTGAATGACATTGAAGGTCACATTTGCTGTTTGAAACTTTGCTAATTCCCATACCTCGTTAAATATAGCAATAGCACAAATTTGCAAACACAGCGCGTCGCGCGGTCCCTCTGCCATAGCAGAACGTCTTGCTAAGACGTTCTATACGCCGATACCTCCACTAACCAGCCCCATGGTCTAAAGCGTGTGAACGAGGTAACCGATTGATTTCACGGGAATATTTATTTAAATATGTCCGTGACTGGTTAATTTGCATTAAGTACGAGTAAAATGTTTGCATTTCACTTTTCTGAAGCAATAAGCACGAAGCAACTATATATGACTGTGTTATTTTTGCCCTTTATCTGTTTGCTTAAAATTAGCAACTATAAAATAAAACAACATTCTCCTAACTCTCAATATATAACGACGTCTTTATTTTCATACATGCGGATACAGGAATACATTTGTAACCCCGATTGCGGTTTAAGTCATCAAAAATTAAAGGTGATCTAACAGTGAAATTCGTATCTAAATTTTAGACCGGGGCAGACTTAAAGACACCATAGAGGCTACTGATTTCCTTTCTATCGTGTGAACAAAAATTACTTCAGACATGGTTACATCTCAGTACACACGGACTGAAAATACCCGAGTCGTAGCTAAACTTTTCAGTACTTTGACGGACTGAAAACAGCTCAAAAGTGGTATTGATTTCAGTTCGTGCGGACCGAATATAACACTGAGCCTGCTGCTCAGGTAGCAGCAGCAATACAGGTAAGCAGAGAGGCTAGAGTAGCTACTGTCACTAATGATTAGAACTCGTTGACTTAGGTCACAATAGTGCGGAACATAGTAAGTAATACATTACGTGATCATTGGTGATTGCACTGTTTAATACGCAGTAATTGACTGACACGTACATTGTGCATGCATGACACACATGTAGCGTAAAAATTACTGCAAGCTACTAGAGTATCGGATCTCATGCGATAGAGTTCTGAACGATAAGAGAATACAGCCACAGGCTGACAGATAGCCCCAGCATAGTCTTACCGTTCGAGAGCGAACATAGGCCTAAACGTAAAAATTAGTCCCATACTGGAACTGACGGTCGACTCCTACTGCCAACTTTAAAGTGACGTGACACAAAAACTAGGACAAAAATCAAAAATCCGGCCCCGATAATGTTTAAGGTACTGTGCCCTAATTTAACAATCAGTGATCATTTGCCAGCCCCCATTATAAACTGGGGAGGAGATAGCCTTCGAAAATGGTCAAATTTCCGACTTTCAAGGCTCGTGACCTTGACCTTGACCTTGGATCGCGTCACGCGGCATACCATCATGCATCACTCATCGACCTCTACCTACATACCAAATTTCATTAAGATCGGAAGAAATTTTTTTTCGAGAATCACAACTGTCGTTACTGCAAACTTCAAAGTCACGTGACAAAAATAAAAAAAATCTGGCCCCGTTAAGCTTTAGGTATTGTGCCCTAATTTAAGAATCCGTGGTTATTTGCCAGCCCCCATTATAAATGGAGGAGAAGATAGCCTTTGAAAATGACCGAATTTCGGACTTTCAAGGGCTCGTGACCTTGATTTTGACCTTGGATCGGGTCACACTGCATACCATCATGCATCACTCATCGACCTCTACCTATACACCAAATTTCATTGAAATCGAAGAAACGTTGTGGACGGACGGACGTACGGACGGGCGGACGGACATTTGCTCCTAAATTTAACAAAAATATACCACGTGATTTGACCACGTCTATCTGAGGGAGTGATTTGTCATCCATAAGCTAGAACTTGCTGTGGTAAACCATGTACCAAATTTGAAATTCTCTTTTCGAAGATAAGGAAAGGCGACGAACAATTTAGAAACAGAGGTTGTTTGAGGTAGTTAGGGGTTACGTAAGGCCATTGCACTCTACACAAAATCGACGAAACGTTCACAAGGCGAGCAAATGCCGAAGCATCACTCCTCCTACAGCCTCAGAAGATGCACACATCCGACAATTTCACTTATAAGCCTAAATCGTCACTACAACACTGTAACGGCTATTTATATCTCCCTCTTAACGGCTGTCTGTATCTTTTTCTTGCATATCCTCCTTACTTCCTAGCCTCAGGAACCATGAAGTTACTTCCAGATTGCGAACTGCATCTGTCTATCCACGTCCGGTTACGCGCACAAAACGATACACGATATACATCCTTCATCAACTATTCTTTATTGCATTACCAGTAACCGATGTCATCTGTGATTTTGGATGTTTTATTAGGCCTACTTTGTTTGTCATTTCCATGTATTGCACATTTTCATTTTATTATTGTGCTATTTTTTTCTAATGAAATCTAGCGGTTTTCCATAACTTGATAGTGAAACAATAAACATACTTACTTCATGTTTCATGTTTCATATCGCATAGCACTACTCGACGTATTGACTTACGGAAAGAGTCGACGTTCACTTCATGCACAAAGTATGTGAAAAACGGAAACTAAACAATTCGCTGAAACAGAGCGTTGATATCAATGTATGCTTAAGCAAAACAAATTGTCAACGTTATAATAAGATGCATTTAGTGTTGTAGTGCGAATGTCGGGTCACAAACCAGTGCATTTTGGTACAACGTCAGTCACGGATGCAACTGTACATGATAAAATAAAACAGGTTTAACCAAAATGTTACGGCAATTCATTTGACTAAAAGTTCGGGTTAACTTTTAATCATTCATTGAAAATTTTTCGGAATATTTTGACGGAAACCATTTCACTTTGTTTTGAGCAATCGCATATGCATCTGTTGTACTGCAAAAAAATATAATTTTCTTGACTCACTCAGTTAATTTATTAAAGCAGCTGGTAATTTTGTTTCATTGATGTCTAACTCAGATTACACCTTGGACGGATTCGATCAGATCTACAACCGTCAGCTTTATCATCATGTCCCATGTGCCTCCTCCATACACTGCAGGTCACGAAGGGAAGGGCTTTGTACCACCTGGTCAGCAGCAGCAGCCTGGTGGTTACTACCCGTCGCAACCCCCACTGGGTCCTACGGCTCCACCTGGGCAAACGGCGGTCACCTACTATCCACCTGCAGGACCACCACAGCAGCAACCTCAGCAA
>Ga0209363_1001393_pt1 | contig 11516 bp, 5 predicted proteins | sample WorMetexBAHAMAS3_FD_187385 | JGI IMG/M metagenome (GOLD analysis project Ga0209363, IMG submission 187385) | Marine gutless worms symbiont microbial communities from Max Planck institute for Marine Microbiology, Germany - Inanidrilus exumae... | ecosystem: Host-associated > Annelida > Digestive... | reverse complement strand
GGAGGAAAGGGGAGAAGAAATCGGTGCACCTGAGGTGCGCATGGTGAAGAGATAAACAAGTGGTCAAACAATTTTGACGACAGGCCGCATCGCTGGGGCGGATTTTTCAGGCGGAAAAGTTAACGTAACACCGTCCAGTCGGTAGAAGTGCAGTGGGCAGCACAGCACTTGCGTTTATGCTGTTACTGATTTTTTGTTGCGGTTTATGTAGCAGTGGCATGCAATGGTTGTAAGTGGACCGGAGGGGGCAACTCCCGAAAACTGCCCCTTCACGTGGGGTGGAATCTGGGCCCAATCTAATATATGGTTCCTTGGGCCCACCGAAGTCACCCCCAAATGGCATCTCGATACTCGATCAGTTCATCCGTTTTTTTTTCATGGCTCATGAGTGTGACCAACAGACACACGGGGAGAGACCACACTACCTCTACTGTCGCTATAGACCACATCTATGCTATGCATGCGCTGTGACCAAAAAGAAACCATGCAGTGACAAACTGGGTATTGCCCCAGACCACCCATGTTGCAAGGTGGTGCGATGGCACAACGGGTAGAGCGTTGGACTTGCGATGAACAGGTCGCTTGTTCAGTTCCTACTCAGGGCAAAGCTGCGTAACAACCTTGGGCAAGTTGTTCACACCTGTGTGCCTCTGTCACCAAGCAGTATAACTTGGTACCGGCCAAGGGGCGGTGATGCTCTGCGGCTGGGAAGGTAACCGCGGGCCTGGCAGAAAGTAATGGCAGCCTACCGCCGGGTGGATGACTTACAGGCCTAGTCACCTGCAGGCTGATTGCCTGTACACTGGGATCAGCTCCTGGCCCAACGCTCTGTAATGAATATGGAAAGTCTTTATTTACCATTCTTTTTTACCATGTTGTTGGATCAAAAAAATTTGCATGGAGTTAGTCGTTTGGGGTAGTTCCATAGTTCAAAGTGTCATCAAAATCGGTTAAATGGTTTTCAAGCTGTTTTGGTCGTTGGATCAAGGCCTAAATTTTGCATATGCATGCAGAAAATATGAGCAGTAGTTTTGTTTTTGGCAGTTGTGCCTAATCAACCAATGTTCCATTGCCTTATGTAGGCCAAATTACTCCACCAAATTAGCCTACTGTTCACACAGTCCACAATTAACTTCACACAAATAACCATCATTGTAATCGTAACGATATTGACGATCTGATGGGGTGGGGCGGCAAAACGTTTCCCCGGGCGGCAAAAGCCCTCGCGCCGCCACTGGTCAGTGGTCACGTACACTGTCAGTGTGGTACTATCTTGGAAATGGTGCCAGATAGAGTCATTGTTACTACAGACAACCGGTGTTGGGGAAAGGGGAAGTTACTTTTTAAAAGTAATCTGTTACTGTTACTGTTACAGTTGCATGTTGAAAAAAGTAACTAGTTGTTACAGTTACTTTGTTACTTTTTTAGGTCGACTCTTCTGAGTCGACATAATAAAAGGTTTCTGCGATTTTAATGAAATTTGGCGTGTAGGTAGAGGTCAATGAGTGATGCACGACGGTATGCAGTATGACCCGATCCAAGGTCAAGGCCACGAGCCCTTCAAAGTTGGAAATCCTTTCATTTTCAAAAGCTGTCTCGTCTGCTGTTTACAATGGGAGCTGGCAACTGACCAGTGATTCTTAAACTAGGGCACAATATCTAAATTTGATCAGGCCAAATTTTTTTTACATTTATCCTAGTTTAGTAGTTTTGTGTCACATGACTTTGAACTTGGCAGAAACGTCAGTTGCGTACAGTCGACCGTCAGTCCAGTACAGGGATAATTTATTTATTATTGTAACTTGTTAGAGTTACAAGTTACTGAAAAAAGTAACTTGTTACTGGTAATGGTAACTTTGCTACTTGTAACAAGTTACTACCCAACACTGCAGACCACTAATACAGAGTGATATGGCTTATAGAATTTAGGCAATTCTGATGATCTTGAGTCATCTACTCATCCTTAAGTACATTCCCTACAGCAGTTCTTTCAAATGTGATTTTATACAGATTTGCAGCAGTTGACAAGCTTTCAACTGACACAGAGCATGGTGCGGTCACTCTGCGGACGGAAAATGCTGAATTTTCATAGGGTGGGTCACAATGAGCTAACAGATGTCAGCCGTTTCTGGGTCAAAGATCACGGAAAGCAGGTCACCTTGTAGGGGACACATTATAGATTGACACTAGCATTTTTGTTTGTCCATGCTTCGTTTCATTCCGGAGATATGCGGTGTCGAGTGTGGAAGTCGCGGAAAAAGTGGTCCAAAATTTGATGGTTTTTTCACCCTAAATTTTGGGGGAGGGCTCCAAAATTTTTGTAGGGCATTTGTAAATCGACACCATTTCCAGTCTACTGCCCAAGTTTGGTTAACTTAAGATCCCCTGGCTGGTCTTTCATCTATGCTGACGAAATGAAAAAAAATTACAGTGGTAAAATAATGGCCTGCCTTTGGTGGTCATAATTAATACCTCTGGGCTATCGTATGGCGTATTGGCGTTGTTTGCGTGATCCTATGTTTAGCCGTTTTGGTTGGTACAGTACCGGCGTGTGACGGACGGACTGACTGTCTGACACAGGGCGACAGCATACTCCGCGCTAGCATATCGTCGCGCAAAACTGGTACCAGAAGCCGGTCAGTGTGTCATTAGCTGTAGTCATTGTCGATTATGAGTTGAACTGGAGCGGTTAGTTTACGGACATCTGTAATAAACATTTCTGCCCAGTAAGTAGGCCTGTGTAGAAGTGGGTCAGGATTGTTTACCACGACTGGTTGTGACTGTCTTATGACAGTTCAGTGTCTAGACGGCTAGTGTACTACAGCTAAGAAATACTACTGTGTCTGGCTGGTGCTGTTCTTGATTGATTAACTCTTTAAGGTTTGTAGCAGTGCTGATTCTAACCATTTACTAACTGTGATTCCAGGAATAGATTAGTTTACTTTTCTTGAAACCCACATATAATGATATTTCACGGATTATACGATATTTGGTGCATCATTTATTCATTTACGAAGTTGGTTCTTCGAACTGGAAAATCAAAGTTGCTGCCGATTTTAATGGCGTATTGCATGCGAGACCTCATAATATATCTTAGGTCTGAATCCTATGACTATAAAATCTCGAAAACAATGCAGCAGTGCTCAGAAAAGGATCCGTGATGTCAGCGAATTGATGAAGTGGATGATTGAAGTGCAACGTGGGCTGCGGCAGACAGCCATTGATCAAGCTCATAACATCTATCTGCAAGCTTGTGTTTATTTATTTATTTATAATGGCATCGTACATGAGTACAGAGACAGACGTTTTCAACGCTTGCTTTAACTTTTGGATTCTATCAGGTAGGTGGAGTGCAGTAGTGCAGTAGGTATTAATTACAAACACTACTGTCACCTTCTGACAGTGATGAACTCGTTTGTTGCATAATCTTCATTTCTTCACGGAGTTTGTCATCAAACTTAAATGTCTGTGAAAGATTTGCCCGTCAGTGACAGAAACCAAATTAAAAGTAGTAATAGAGAGGCCCTGGACCGAAATAAATTAGTTCGGATAGCGTAAACAAAATAGTTTCGGATTGATTCACGAAAAATTCTTTATTTGAAATTTAAAGCTACTTTTTCCAGTCCGTATACTACATCCTTCCGTGGATAACGTTCCGTGAAGTGTGAAAGTGAAAGATGTTAGAGTAGTGATTCCTTCCGGTTGCGTAAATCGTCCTTGAAGAAGCAGAAGTAACTACTGGTACCTACGTCGTAATTACCCAGCCTGCCTTATAGCCGCCAGCGTGCGTAGGACGTTCAGTCGCGTATGTATGTATGTTTGTTATCCACACATGCCGATGGGCAAGGTGTGGATATATCGTTTACTATTTGTGTGTGTGTGTGTGTGTGTGTTTGTTTGTACGGTTACGGATTTCTCCGCCGAGGATAAAGCTAGCGGCGTCACATTTTGCTCGGCGGTTCATCGGCGTCCAAGGCAGGGAATCTCACATTTTGGGGAACTTTGCTCCCCCAGAAGCCCAAAATCGGACGAATCGGCCAGCGCGCGGCCACGCCCACCGGGATGTAAACATTACCGTAGGGATGCGCCGACATAAACGTCACCCTAGGGATGCGCCGTTCGTGAAATCGCGCGGCGTGTGGACGTAGGATCGGCATGTGTGGATATACGTCCGTCTCCAAATACGGACGTACCTGTTTGTTTGTTTGTCCGCGCTCTAAAAGGAAAACGGCGTGAGATATTAGCACCAAACTTGGTACACATCTATAGCAGTCGCTGGGCATGCATTGACCTACAGGTCAATGGTCACACGGTTACAAGAAGTGGCACGGTTGCTTGTGACGTGTAAGCTATGGCCATATGCTGCTGCTGCCGTCGTGGGTCTGCGTGTCGATACGACTGCCTCTGTTTTCTAGTTCGTATAGCAGTTGACTCAATGTTGCGAGAACTAGCCAAGGCCAGAAGCTTTGTACTGCAGTGTGGCATGTACTGGGTCGGCGCTGAGCAACAGCAGCAGCGTACTGCACAGATATATGTGCAGGATGATGATTGATGATAGACCACTGAGCGTATGTTGGACTGTGGCCATGTCCTTAATATAATATGGCACAGCTTGTATCAACAGCGCGCACGTTCTGTAGTCTAAGGAAAAGGTTGCATGTATACATACATACATGTAGTCCAGTATGTTTATGATATTATTATATAGATCAACATAACAAATTTCAGCCTGTCCATGCTGCCAATGTTTCTCATACGTGGCTGGCATAGGTCATCCATCACTGTCCACATATGCACCGCCTCATTGACCAGTTGTCACCTTTCAGCTACTACATTCGAAATCTGGCCTATAGACATGCAGCTTTTAATCTGTGATTTACCCAGGTTTTTCTGTTTTCCGTTGAGAGTAGACGGAGCATAGTTCCACGCACAAACTGTAGGCCTACTCAGGAACTGTAGGCAGCACAACATTGCCCTGATCTGTTCTGGTCTCTTAGTGGACAAATTTCTCCGGTGAATGGGAGTTGGTGGTTGGTCTTTCCGAGAAGTCATGCACATGTTGGTTGCCAGCTGACTGTTGATTACAAGTAAATAAGTAGTAAGGCACTCGGCGTGACCGTTGCCCATGATTGTGCGTTGTAGTTAGGACAAATGCCCACTCCCGGACGTTTGCCCTCTTCCCCACTATGCTAGCGCGGTATATGCTGTCATCGTGTGAAATTCGGTGAAATTCCAACTGGGTCACCCCAACGGGGCGTCGAATAGGGGTGGGGTAGGTTACAATCGGCGATTTTCGTCCAGTATCTCGCTATATCTCAGAAACGGTGCAGGATAGATACACTATGGAATGTTAATTAGAACTCGTAAACGCTCTATTGAATGGCGCTATTTTCAGTGAACCCTAACTGACACAAACCACCCCGTTTTTGATACTTTGCGTCACCTTTCATATCTTGGTAGTGGGTAGAGTTAGAGACTTCAAATTTGATAGATACATGTATGTTGATCGTAGCAGGTGCTAGTCGGCAGATGACAAACCATCCCTGAAAGGGGCGTGGTCAGGTCACGTGAACCATTTGAATTTTGATGGGACCAACCATATCTATAGAACGGCCGAAGCTAGAGTGGTCAAATTTTGCATGCATGTACTGTAGACTACGCCAACGTCCCAGCATGCGGATGACAAATCACCCTTAAAAGGGGCGTGGTCTGTGTCACGTGACCCACTATATATTTTGGGGGCCCCAATGACAGTTCTTTAACGGCTCAAGCTAGAATCGTCAATTTTTTAACAGGTGGTTGCGAAATAATCTCAGATAGTAGTGTGAATATTCATCATGTGGGAGTTGTTTGGAATAATGCATTTCGCCATTATATTTAATTGTTGTTGGCGTGAATCAGTCCAACTGCTATACTTCTGTTATTGACTGACATTGTCATTTCTCATTGATGAGCGTCGTTTAATGTATTTTAGAAAGCTTCTGTCTTATAGTATGGTGATAAGATCACTTGCTGTATTACCAACAATGTATTGTGAGTACATTGAACTGTGTGCTAAGTATGGTATAAAAGACCGACTATCGTCAAGGATCAAACGCTGTGTTTTGGATTTATTCTGTACTTGTGTATTTTAAAATTGTGTGTTGTGTATTTATGGTGTATAGGCATTTGTGTATCTGTTTGTTTTCCTTTTTTGCTTTTTAGTGCTGCATTTGTGCGTAATAAATCAATATTAGACGCCGGCGTGGGTAGGGCGTTTAGTTAGTCGCGTTTGTCTGTTTATCCGCGCTCTAAAAGGAAAACGGCTTGAGCTATCAACATCAAACTTAGTACACATATACGGTACAGCAGTCGCTCGGCATGCATTGATTCAGAGGTCACAAGGTTTCTGGCTTTAGTTTTTGGGGTTCATTTTGTTGTGGATGCTTGTTTGCTTTTGTTGTGTTTGTTTCAGTTTTTCAGTACCAAGCCAAGAGATTGGCTGGAAACAACGTCTCGTCTCCGAAATGACCTATTTTGTGTCAGGTGGGACGTAAAACCTTAACCCGGTCAATGCTGACGTATGGACAAACGTACACACCTGCTGAGAGCATAATCTCACCGTCAGTGAGTCCGTGCATCAGCACTGAGCACTAACGTCCAAGCAGCCAACTGCCGTCTCCGGAGTCCCCCCCCTGCCGACGTTTGCCCCTCCTATCATCATTTTGATGTATTTACCGCGCGACACTATGCTAGCACGGTATAAGCTGTTGTCGTATATCCGTCTGTCTGTCTTTCAATCACAAGTGTTTTTTCTATCAAAACGGCTAAATGTATGATCATTAAACAGTCCATGTCCCAGACATTCCCGTCCAAACCTGCAGTGACGAAGTATTTCGTTTAAGCAGTGATAGTCTTTGCAGACAGTGACTAGGACTTTCTCGCCCTTGACAGCTGCACTTTGTTGTGCTGGAGTGCTTGCCCTTGCAGTTATCAGTGGTGAGGGTAACTTTATAATGGACACCTGTTACAGGCAATTTGCCCTGTGTGGGCCCGGGGCAGTACCCCTCCTCCTCCACCTTCTACTCTATCTTTTAGTATCTTTTACTTTTCCCTTTTTTACTAGCTTCATCTATTTTCTTGCTTTTCCATCTTTTTCCAAGTTCACATTCTACCAGAATAGTCCCACTCCGTTTCCATGCCGGATGTCGTAGAAGGCGACTCAACCTGGCTTTAGTTTTTGTGTTGATTTTATGTTATATATATTTTTAAGTTAAGGATGCATACATGTACGTTCGCTATATGCTATCGCCCGTCCGTCGTCTGTCTGTCACCTATAACGTTCGTGCACCCTACTCAGCCTTTTGAAATTTTCGGTAATTTCTCTTCGCCGTTTGGTACCTTGGCCATCGATTGACATCCACGGAAATTTTACAGAGATCGTCCCAGGGAACCCCTTCGGGGTGTTTAAACGCTAAAGGGGTAGCCAAATATAGCGATTTTTGACATTTGGAATGCTATACCATTCCGAAACGGTGCAAGATAGGAGGTAAGTTAGTATTAATCACTAATAGGAAGTCGTATGAGCTTCCAAAATCGGTGACCTTGAACGGCGAAATGGCCCTTATTTTGCGTTATTTCACCGAACACGGCAGCTTCCGGGGCGCATTGCGTTTAAGTGGTTGAAAATAAACATAAACATTCTGCGACAGAAATGTAGCCCAAAGCATCTAGCTTTAGCGATATATCACTTAGATGATATCGACAGTTTAGAATCATAGGAGTGTCACTCGAATTTCCATCAGTATTTTATTACTTACTGGTGTTTGTTCTGGGTGTTGGCGCTCGCCAGGCGGCGATGCTGTGGTAAGTACGTTAGACGTAATGAATTCTTTATTGTAGCATGTAATTTTGCGCAATTTCATACTTTTATAATTGTGACTAACTATATCGACATTAGTCTTAAAATGAACTACAACAGGAATCGACAGTTTGGACGATTGGAACTATAAGCATATATCAACAGCTTTAAACAAATGTACAGTTGGCCGAGGAAGGTACGACGCTACCGCTTGTTTTAGTAGCGTACCGCAAGGGTCTCGGGTTCGAATCCCACAGGTGCTGCTGAATTTTACTTTACATTTTTTTATTTTTAATAAATAATTTACATTAAGCATACTTACATTAAAAAAAGCATGAATAAAATAACACAAACTGTCACCTGTCGAGTACGCCGGTGGGAAACGCTCTCTTCAAGGTTATATTGTATTGTGTTTCCACGTACGCTGCAACACGTCCAGTCTTACAGCTGAATATAGCTGCTGATTGCTGAAGTTGATCCGATATGTCATCGAGTCGACTGCTCCAATAAATACTTGTTGTAGCCATAGACAATAACAGAATTTGGCTTCTCGACTGTGCGCTCAGCCTATTGTTACCGACCGAGTAGCGTGGTCTGTTAGTCGGTTAGTCGGGTCTGTCACCTAGTGAGCTCTGCAAAAACGGCTGAAGTGATCGAGATGCCGTTTGCATAGACGACTCTGGCGGGCCCAAGGAACCACCTGTTGCATGTGGCAAGACTTAATGCGCAGCTACTTACCGAGCTATCGTTTAATTTGCTAAACGAAGTAGGTTATCTTTTTGGTATTTTGAATTACATGTGCGATATCGTCGTAAACTGGTTCACGTTCGCTATCTTATCTCCTGATGAGCGCTTGTTATATTTGATTTAGTTCTGTCTTGTGGTGCGATAGTTGTCTTCCTTTATTGTAGGCGCTTGCATAATTATTTAAATGAGCCTCTCGATTCCTTTCAGTTTTTGGCTGATGAACAAAAAGGTGGCCAGCGTTGATGTTAATATATCACTGGCCTTCATATACTAGTGAAGGATAGCTCTCCACCTCTGACATTTCGTCTCTGATATAGCCATAGCCATATCTGTGCTGAAACGGGACGTTAATCTCCAACTAACTGTTACAGGCAATTGGATGCTTACGACGGATGTAGCATGTAATGCAATGATATTGACGTTGACGGGCTGATCTGTTCCTGCGAGACTGCTTTGCTCGGATGGGCGAGTTCGTAAAACTCCGTGGAGTGACGTTGTGAAACGTCAGAAATGAGTTAATCTATTCGTGAAAATTCGACAGCAGCGCGAGACGCAGCTATTAGACGTCGTTTGTTTTTGTGACATTGAAATGTGTAGAGCACCGGTAGATGGCGCTGCGACGTGGGTTATGATGCTCGTCAGCGGTGTCTGCAGCGGCAATGTCACGTGCTAGTCCTGAGCCGGTCACCACCAGCAGCACTACAGCTCAGTCAGCCGTGACGCCCACGTTACTGATGAATGGCATGATTACGTCACAGTCACGTGACGCTGCTGAGCACAGCCCGCCTCTGTGCAATGCTGCTGCTACTGCAGAGAGCACTTGCCAGACTGGTGACGTAATAAAGTGGTCGTTGAGCGGCGCACTGGACGATGACACCGCAGCGCAGCAGAATGACATCAGCAGTGCAGCCGTCAACAACCGGTGAGTTGTCAGCTTAATATGGTCTGTTCTGTGGGACAAGTCTATGCGATGTCAGTTGAAGTTCTACTCAGTGCTAGACGTACAAGTCGAGTCGTACTTTCTAATCAGGAAGTATTAGACGACACTAGACAGTCTAGACTATAGACGAGCGGCACACAAAATTACAAACAAGAATTTACACCAATGGGACTGACATACATCGACACATGCCGATCTATACGTCCACACGCCGCGCTATTTCACGAACGGCGCATCTCTAGCGTGACGTTTACGTCGGCGCATCTCTACGGTAATGTTTACATGCTGTGGGCGTGGCCCGCGCGCTGGCCGATTCGTCCGATTATGGGCTTCTGGGGAGCAGAGTTCACAAAAATGGGAGATTCCCTGTTTTTGAGGCCGATGAGCCGCCGTGCAAAATTTGACACCGTTAGCTTTATCCTCGGCAGAGAAATCCGTAACCGTACAAACAAGATAACACACATACAGTAACCGCCTATCGGCATGTGTGGATAAGGAACTGGTACGGCTGTGGACAAGACACAAGCAAGCGGCGCGCCGATACATCCTGTGTGTGTTGACACATGCTGGCTGGCTGATAGCTAGCATCAAGTCATTGCGTGCTGCCTGCATACTCTAGCGGTGAGTATAGTGAGCTAGAAGGACGCTGCGGCCGGTTTGAAGCACCTCTAGCTGTGTGTGTAGTGCGTTGAACGGGTCGTGGTCAGAGTCAGCTGACGTGACGTGGACCAGTAGCGTCGTGGCTGCTGATGGCGTGAACGCACAGCGAGTGTTACTGCCGGCACGCGGCTCATCTAGTGATGGTCACGCTGGTGGTCAGCTGGTCGTTGATAGCGGCGATGAGACGCCGACGACCAGTGTCTCGGACACCGACTGGACAGCGACGCTCATCTCTGACCTCGACGCGACCATCACTGCGTGTCAGGACGATGTGGCGACGGTCAGCGTCACGACCGCCTCGACGATGCCACCCACAGCGGGCACCGGGCTCGACATGGTGAACGTCAAGGAGACAATGGAGAGCGACGACAGCGACCTTGACCTTGACACGCGGCACAAGGAGCTGGACGACGACAGGCAGGACGCGAAGAAGGACGACGAAGAAGAAGAAGAAGAGCGACAGGTGAGAGCGTCACCCACCGGCCGCTTCCTCAAGTTTGACAAGAACATTGGTCGAGGATCGTTCAAGACTGTCTTCAAGGGACTGGACACAGAGACCGGAGTGCACGTGGCCTGGTGTGAACTGCAGGTCAGTTGGTTGTCATCGTTGATTGCTGATCGGTTGTCGACTGGCGTCAGAGTTGAATGTGCGCGTAAATGAGTGTGAAAATGGATTCTTTCTCGGCTGAGTATTAAATGGGAATATTGTGGGGACAACAAAAATTAAATTTATTATTACGCCTTGGCCACCCCGATAGTGTAGACGAAGGCAGTCCCTGTCGACCAGCCATGCAGATATTGTTACGAGTTTACCGCGATATTTCATCAACGGCTTGAGCAGTTTGCGATAAAACTATCAGGCAATATTCACTAGCCCCTACTGGTGACCCGATCAGCCTGTTTGGCATGACGATGCCACGTGCGAACTTATGTTCTAACGATGTTCTTTTTTTCTTTTTTAGGTCGACTCTTCGAAGAGTCGACCTAATAAAGTGCGTCTCAAATGTCCGTCCGTCCGTACAGACGTTCGTCCGTCCACAAAACTTTCTTCGATTTCAATGAAATTTGGTATGTAGGCAGAGGTCCATGAGTGATGCACAACGGTATGCAGTATGACCCGATCCAAGGTCAAGGTCACGAGCCCTTGAACGTTGGAAGTCCTTCCATTTTCAAAAGCTATCTCCGCCATTTACAATGGGAGCTGGCAACTGACCACTGTGATTCTCAAATTAGGGCACAATATCTAAATTGATCGGCTGGATTTTTATGTCGACTCTTTGACAGAGTCGACCTAATGAAGCGGGTCTAAAATGTCCGTCCGTACGTACG
>Ga0209363_1001392_pt1 | contig 11516 bp, 9 predicted proteins | sample WorMetexBAHAMAS3_FD_187385 | JGI IMG/M metagenome (GOLD analysis project Ga0209363, IMG submission 187385) | Marine gutless worms symbiont microbial communities from Max Planck institute for Marine Microbiology, Germany - Inanidrilus exumae... | ecosystem: Host-associated > Annelida > Digestive... | reverse complement strand
ATGCCTGATTAACTGATACAGTGCAGTAACTGATACAGTACAGAAAACATAGAAATACATAAGATCTACTAAAAACATACTAGAATTTAAAAACAAAACACACAAACAAACAAACAAAAATATGTGGACTAGGATCAGCCAAGGCTAGTCATGGTGTGTGTTAGATGATTTGTTGGACATTACGAAAAATTTTCTGGGCCAGACCGGGCCGGCCGTGTTTAGGCCGGACCCCACGAAGTACCGGTATGTTAACTTCGGTGTATAAATCATACACTGATTCTAGTTTACTCGCTTCCATGTGACAATCATACTTACTTAGGCATTTTTAATATATTAAAGATCCAGAAAACAAAATTAACTACTCAAAATTTTCTCTGATTTTCCAGTAAACAATGCTGAGAAATAAATAACAAACGTAGAATAGATTATCTCCCACCACAAAACTCCCCTTCAAACGCTAAGATGATGGGCGTAGGCAATGTACACTGAGTCTTAGGGTTGTATATTGTATTGTACTGTATATAGATAATAGATGGCAACACAAAGTGCGTGGAAGAGTGGTCTGACATGCTACGCACTTCGCCTGAAGCCTGGCGAGGAATTGTACACGTCGTTATTGGAATACAAGAAGGAGTACAGTCTTCAAGCGCCATTCATAATGACGTGCAGCGGCAGTCTGACGAAAGCCACCCTTAGACTTGCCGGTTTTTCTGCTGCAAACACAAACAATGTAAGTAATACACGGTTGTATCGTGTCTAATCATTTCCAGTTTTCATTTTTGTTGTTTCTGTTGTCTTTGCATTTAGTATCGGCAGATCGACTTTTGTTGATTTGGTTAACTTCTTGTCCTTGAAATTGAAACGCTAAATTAACTTATGTCAGACGACAATGTGACTTGATACTCAGACAAGTCTGAAGCCGTCTGGTTCTCCACTAGACAGCGTTCTGCATCTTCAACTCAGTTTCCTCAGTTAACATCACTGGCTTCATCATTACTACATCCAGCACTGTCATGACTCAAGACTTTCGGTGTAACCCTTGACAGTCATCTCTCACTTGACCAACGCATTTCATCTGTATGCAAATCTGCCTTTTTCCATCTACGCGCCTTGCACCATATCCGCTCTGTAGGCTACTTTCTGAGGATATTGCTAAGCCAATCGCCGTTAGTCTAGTTTCGTCTCGCCTGGACTACTCTAACTCAATTTTATTTGGTACCTCTGTCTCTAACCTCCGCAAAGTCCAACGTGTCCAAAACACTATTAGGCTAAAATAGTACTCAAGAACTCATCACTATACCATCCACCACCGCTCTGAGCCAACTTTATTGGCTCCGTTAAGCAACGTACCACTTCAAAATTGCTACCTTAACTTACGTACTCTCCCATCTGGTCTGGTTCCCCTCATACTTCTCATCAATCTCAACGCTCCTTCAAGACTCCTCCGCTCTTCTTTACACAATCTACTACAACTACACGTTCCTTTCACCACCACGGCCATTAGGTCGTAAAGCCTTCAGTTTTGCAGCTCCAACAGTTTGGAATTAATCCCACTTAATATCAGGCAATCACCATCTAGTGGCTTCTTCAAATGTCATATCAAAACTCATTTATTTACCCTGCCCAGCTAGTCTATTTTCCCACCCAGCGATACCAGCGCCTCTGACTCGAGCATGCTTGAATTGATGTGTGCTATACAAATTTTGTAATAATAATAATGTCATTTCCTCCACTAATTTGCATTAAGCCAATAATAGCATGCGTAATTTCATGCTGTAAAGTCGTTATAAAACAGTTTACTGCTTAAATTATTAGCTTGAAAAATCTATATATAAGAATTACGACACAAATAAATGAATAATATGCTGGTGCTTATGCAGGAAATACGAGAATTCGTCGGACCGTTCGAAATAGTTTCACTAGTTGGTACGCTTTCAGGCATCGAAGGACATCTGCACATAGCGCTCAGTGACGCTCAGGGTCGCATGATCGGTGGTCACGTTATTGGCGGCCTCCACATCTTCACCACCGCGGAAATAGTTATTGGAGAATGTTCAGACTTAAAGTTTACAAGAGAGCAGGACGATTCCACTGGCTTTCAAGAACTGGTAATTAAGAATAACGTTAGTTAATGACAGTGATATATTCAGATGAAATGAAAACCCATCGCTGAGACGCTGAAAAAATTAAATATGTTACACAGTTTACATAGTTTTACTGCACAAACATGTTCCCTCAGTTATGACAGTAATTCTCCAGTTGCTATTAATATACAAATCTAGCATGCAGTCTTCTATATCACCTGTTACTTTAATAATTAACGTTAAAGGTTAAAACAGGATATTTGCATAGCGCTTTGTCACGAGCAAACTCATCTCTAAAGCGCTAATAATGGCACGTGTTAACAAGGACCACAGTTTTACCTGCCACTTCTCCACAAATGGAATGAGCCATCCTGCCTTTGATCCCAAGCCGCAGAGCATCACCGCACTTTGGCTAGTACTCATTTCCAGTCCCACAGAGGGTAGGAGGACGAGTTGGCCAGACACAAACATATTTTCTGGTGTTAAAAACCTAGCCCAGCTTGACATGAATTTCAATGCACAGTGCTTAGTATAATCAACTGTAAAGGTAAGCACTGCAACTGCCCCTAAGAAGCCACGTAAAATAACAAACACGCATATATAATAATAATCAGTTATTCCATACACACGTTAAGTGCATTTCAGTGGACGACTGAATGACGTAGCAATAAACAGTGAAATATAATCCATGCTGTAAAAGGCTCTTAATGCCATAGCGTTACACTGTCAAAGTGTTAATACCTGTTGGAAAAGCAGCAGCTAGTATTAAGCTGCCATTAACAATTGACTATAATTATAAAGAAACAGAGTTAAATAACTAATAAACTAAACAAGATGCAATCGGAGACGGCAGACTTCGCCCCAGTGCCGCCACCTGGGGAACAGGACAAAACACACGTCTTTAACTCGACCTATTCCCTATAAAGGGTACGTTTGGCTCGATTTGGGCTGCCCTCTGCCCGGCCTGCTTGTACCCGCGCGCCTCATAAGCCACGCACCGTGCCGCCCCCTCTCCCTTCGCCGGCGCCCGCAGCCGGTTTGCGCACTTCGTCTGTCGCTGCTTGCAGCCCGTGCATGTCTGCCACGTACCGCGGTCAGCGCGACAATCCTCTTATTATATATATAGATATTATATGAAAACATGACGTCATCGACAAAAGTGCATAACGTTATCACACTCATGCCATCAACAGAGGACCAAGCCACAGCCACAGGTAACAAGTACAGACAATTTGGTGAAATGTAGATGCGGTTTAGAGATATGCAACCGGACAGACAAAGAGAAGATCGACAGACAGACGTGCATACTGGTCACAATACTTTGCGCTCTTTGCAGCCCTAATGGGGCCGAAGTAATTATGACTAAAATTTAACAAGTGATAACTAACTGAAACTAGAAGTCAGCACTCCTAAGAGTGCAAAGACCCATGCTGGTACTTTTTGCGACTTGTGAACTTGACCTTTTGACTGCAAAATAAATGGGTTTCCAGCTTGGTTGGTTGGGAGATTAACGTCCCCTTTCAGCACAACATAGGCTATATCAGGGACTAGGTCTTGAGTGGAGATTAGTTCTGTCAGGTTAAGGATGGCTAACGATATAGTAACCTCCCGACCTCATTGCCTTTTTGTTCAGCGACGACCCAAAATGGGAAAGGATAGGGAGGCTCATTTAAGTTATTATGCTAGCGCCTACACCAGCTGGAATCTAACCAACCACCACTAGACCTACTGGTCAGTTCTATGTGGTTATGTGTAATTGCTGTTCTTCAGTTCCTATAAATTAACATATCAGTGCCTAACGAAACGATTCTTTGTTGTATAATATCTTATCTGTGTTAGTCTGGCTTTGGAATGCTACTGTTAGGTAAAACCCAAAAAAAGCATCTGGGGACTTCCCACCTACGGTACCAGACCTGCCACCTCCACCCTAAAGTGGTTTCCAGGACTCATCGTGGAACATTTGTATGTCAAGTTTGGTTATCCTAACAAAATCGGTTTTTAAGACATCACGCAGAAAAAAACACACAGACAAATGCCAGTGAAAACCATACCCCCATGACTGCCGTCAGAGTGGGTAACTATAATGTGAATAGCAGTGCTCGAATTACAGGGGGGATTTCCCTCCACTGCGGTTGTGGACCGCATGTAATACATGGCGACGATGGCGTCGAAGTCTCGGCACCTCTGTGTTGTCCCTCACTGCTTTTTTCTTAGTTCGACCACTGGTGAATATCATCTAGCTGATTGAGGCATAATTCAAACTACATGTACCGTATAGGAATGGAAGAACATCAATTATGTGGATCAGTTTTTACACTAAACACCTAATGTCATGCTGTGATGTACAAATAGGACCAGGTCTAAACTTGTGACACGAGACCCGACCAACCTGCTTGTCTACAGATGTTGCACGTACTGAAATGTTTGCTTCAAAAATTGATGCATTATGAACTACAACCATAACAAAAGGACAGCTCTACACGAGATGGTTTAATGTCAGGACGAAAATTAGGTCACATTTCACAGCATTAGCTGTGATGTTAATACTGCCACTATCAGTTCATATACAGATAAGTGTAACTGATGTTACCCAACATTTTTATCAATAATACTTCTAAATGGCTAACTTTCTCCACATAAAGTGGTCCAATAACAGTCTAAGCATATCAATAAAATACACACACGCGCGCGCGCATCCATGCACACAACATTACTTTGATTGCCATTTTTAGATGAATCTGCATTAGTTTGTTACGGGCGAACTTCCTTTCTTTGCTTGTTTGCAACTGGTGCATCTTATTTGGACAGACCAAAAATTTGTACATCCTCTTCGACACCAAATCATCGAGCATACTTCGAACCTCCCGCATATTGCCGGTAGTCAGACAGTTACAGGTACTCAAGCCATATTCAGGACAGATGTCTCACAATCACACCAGTCAGTGTCATCTTTATGCTCCACATGTTCTAACAGGTATTAGAGTATCTTCTTCCTAATTACCAAAGTTACTATCTCCAATACCAACAATTCTCTGTACTCTCTGTAAAATTGTAAAACTTTCTTTCAAAGTAGACCCACAAAATTAGTTCATGCTCACTTCAGTTCTATCTTTACCTCAAGCTCCACTTTTATCAGCTAGATCTAAGTGGCAACTTCTCGCACGATTAATATATTTTGCCTTTCACTTTTAATGAGAATAATTTTATCAGTTAACGCAGGCAAGTACTTGAACTTTTTCGATGCACTTTGATTCTTTCTTTCAATGCCAACTCATGTCTTTCATCTGCTTCCAACATGTCATACAGATAACAGAACTTATCTACCCTTTCTAGCACAATCACATTATCAATGTCCAGTTCAGCATTGTCAACCTCATGTGCGGTAAATGTAGCCCATCTGCTGTACAGCAATTCCATACAAAGATGACGGGCCGTAACTTTGGGATTGGTGGCAAGCCACCCAGTGCTGAGGCCAAATTTGAATGGTGGGCTAGCCATACACAAACTGCCTTCACACCACTACATCACTTACAGAACCACTCCTGGCAGTTTGTGCATAAAATTGACTTATTACCAAGTTCTTTCTTACAAACTGTACAAGGCCACATACTTTACAATCATATATTATTTTCACTTTTGTGATGTTCACCTTTGGACCTTTAGCTTCTGTTCATAATTTCCATTTACATTTTGCAATATTCTGATTCAGAGTCTCCTCACTCCCATGGTCAATTACATTAACAAGCATTACTGTCATTTGGCATACTAGTAACTCATATTTTATAAACACTGAAAATACTGTAAATATCTTCTTATCAATCACATGCAGGTTGTTAATCATCATTTCTTCAATTCTGACACAAATACAGACTGACAGTTTACAGTGGTTAGTAATTAAAGAAGAACGTGAATACACATATAACACACATGACAACTAGAGCAATGTTTTATACAATGGCTATCCTATTCATACAAAGTTACAAATAAACAAATACAGATATAAACTTATGAGAAAATGCATTCGTCAATTATCTAAACAGTGATAAAAGACAAAACTAATGCAAACACCACATTGTAATGATACATTTTGTAAATGAGCATCATTATGTTACTGTTATAATAATCCACTTACTGCTGACTCACTGGCAAACATAACCCACATTATTTGGTCATGGTGAGATAAAACTACTGTGTTCCTGTTGAGCATCTTAGAAGAAGTAAGACAAATTGGTAACAGTGTGACTAATTCATGCATTGGCCTATAGAATCTGCATCATTAACCATCTACTTGCTTCCTGTTTCAGTTCACAATAACTGTGGCCTGTTTGTACAAAAGCCGAAAAAACGTAGGGTTTAGGTTAGGGTCAGTATCTGGTTTAGTTGTCAATACTGGCCACAGCATTGGCCAATAGTCACCGAGAGGATGATGCAGTAACTAGACGCACCTATCAGTAGCAGTCCAGTTGCTGATGCTTTCTTCATCACTACTGTAGCATGGCACAACAGAAATGCAAAGGTGACGAAACACACATGCATATGCAAAAATGGATATTGACATAGAATCGATGTCTTGCAATACAACTGCATATTTTTGCATTGTGAAATAATTAGCTGACTACCTCATGCTCATTAATGTAATTATCTGATTGTATATGTAATCAGATTATCAGATCCAAATGCTTTGTCTTAGCAGAAGACATAAGGAAGTATAACAGAAGACCCTCTAGTGAACCAATTAGCTAAGTATGAGAGGTAACAAGATCTACACATCTCCAACCAAATGCAGACTGTGTGGTCATTGTATCCCTTTATATACCTATCAGACGGATAAAATAACCAAACAAACTGCATTTTGGTGGAAGATATGCAGATCTTGCTGGCTCTTGTTATGCATGTTTGATTAACATAGAGACCAATTTCAACAAAAGCTGTAGCACTCTAGAGGTCTGTAGACTGATGCTTTGAACAGCAGCAAGTGTGCACATATACTACAGCCAATGCAGCTGGAGCTGCAAATGGCCTGTGCTTCACCACAGTGAGGAAACAAAAGAATACCACAGGAGATTGAACTGTGCTGCTGGCTGCAATGTCATGCTTAACAGACGAAGTAAAAGATGCATTATAAAAGTAAAAAAACTCCTATTTGATTTTCACTGCAACTGCAGTGATTTAAAAAGTCGAAATTTCTGGGAAAGTATCAGGCAGTTATTACCCACGCCAACGGCAGTTGCAGGGGTAAGGTATTCACTGCCGTTTGTCTGTGTGTCTTTTTTTCCACATGGTATCTCAAAAATTGATGTAGCTAAGATCACAAAACTTGACACACAAATGTTCCACTATGCGTCCTGGAAACCCATTTATGTTGGGGTCAAAAGGTCAAGGTTACAAAAACATCACCAGCATGGGTCTTTGCACTTTCGTAAGTGCTGGCTGCTTCTATCTAGTTTTGCACAGCAAATACCAAATGCTGATTCACTGTACAATGGAAACAAAAGATTACGATACAGTAGTCCTGCCGCATGCACCAGTATAAAAGTTCTATACATTGTGAAAAATAAATAACTTGGTGATAAGCTTCATTTCTACACTGTCAATAGGGACAACTAGCAACATGCACCAGCAGAAGAGCCCTTCTGAATTCTTGCTAGATGTACTGTGTCAACATGAGTTCGACCAGCTGCATCAAGTCTGCGGTTGATTTCTCGTACGCGACGAGCAACTGCCTCAAATGCTTCGTTAACATTAACTGCATCACGTGCACTTGTCTCATAATATGGAATGCTATGACTCTGACACCACTCTAGTGCCTGTTCCTTGCTGACGACTCGTGTCACACCATCGTCAGCCTTGTTGCCAATGACAACAAATGGAAACCGGCTTGTCATATCCTCTGGATCACATTCTTCATTTGTACCAATGTCTGCATAGTACACAAACTCACGGATCCACATTGACAGGTTACTGAAACTGGCAGCATCGTCAACCGAGAATGTCAACAAGCAGCAATCAGAACCACGATAGAAAGGTGTTCTGAGACTACGATAACGCTCCTGCCCAGCTGTATCCCAGATCTGGAGAGCTACCTTTTTACTGTCGACTTCAATCTCTTTGATGAGAAATTCCACACCAATGGTGTGAAAGGAATCGGCAGAAAACTTGCCACTGACATAGACGTTCATCAGTGAGCTCTTGCCAACACCTCCATCTCCGAGCAGAATCACTTTCAGCATCTGACGATCACTTGTTGTTAACTTGTTTCGCTTCTGACGTGGTGTACCATCAGTTGTCATCTTCTGAATTGTCCTGCACACTGTCACAGGTTTACATCATCTCAGTATAACTGTGCACAAAAGCTGGCCTGGCCAAAGTCAGCATCTTTTGGCTATACACGGCGGGCGAGGTGGGCAACGATCATTTGCTAATTACCATCCCTGAGGCACCCAGCTTAAATGCATGTGCAGTGCAACACTGCTACTCACGGGGGATTACACTAAGAGTCAGCAGGAGCAGTAACTTCCGTCCTGTTCATTATTGCAACAGTCGGTGTGCTTTACTTATTGTCATGTTCAATAAGTCAGGTTATATGTCATAGATCTGTAAAAGAAATTCGACTTTCAAACGTTTCCACTGCCTTGAACATTGCTTAGCTTTTCAACTGTAATCTGAGAAGCAGATACAGGTTATGTTTTTCTCCAAGGGATTAATCCAGTTCTAGACAAGATCACTTGGATGTGACTAATCTGCTCCGGTATTAAAGAATGATTCGCGCAGTTCTGGCTTGTTTACCTTGACGTTGCTTTTAGGAATGTCGTGGCAGGCACCGATTTAAATGAACATGGACTAAGGAAAGCTATCATACCAGAGACATTTTTTTATAAACATTACTAAATCTGACATACACATGCTTTTTCTATAGAATTCCAATTCGGCATTTAGCCGTGCAAAAACAGTAAAAATGGGCATGGACAGTGATGGCACGATACATCGCATCATATCAAATATCGCAATATTGAAGGCGATAATTCTTTCTCAAGCGAATCGATATTCTGCACTACTCTAGTGACACACGTCGTTGGCAACATGTTGCGCTCAGCGCTATCGGCATCAGCGACATAGAGAGCGATGGGCGGGGAGTAATTAGTGTCAAATTCCAAGGCCAGCCGACACTCTAAACAGACCATGCGGCGTGTCCTGGTGTAGTGCCGCCACTGGTCGGCGGCCTGTCGGCAGCATCGTTTCATCTTTACTCAGCCGCAGATTATATGTTGATTGCGCCACTGAGTACTCAGTAGAAGTAGCTTCATGAAGCAGCCATGCTGCCGAACGGGAATTACTCAGCGCCTCGGAACATTAAAGTCAGATCTGAGCCAACCGCCTGGACACTCAGCATGTGAGTGAAGGACACTGGTGGCGAGGTGACGAGTACATGCTTGCACTTCAGGCTCCCACCATTCCCATAGTTTGCCGGTCACTTTCAGCCCCTCCACCCCGACTCCGCTTTGTTAAGTAGCGTTCTCACTGCGGCCGTAATACGCGCGTTACCATCGTCGCATGTTACGTTCATACTGCGTGCATTAGGGCAGTCGATGGCTGTAGCTAGCACGCCTTTAATGCTAACGTGACTGTCAGGCATTTGTTGTGGGTACCAATGTTGTTGTCCAGCCAGTGTGCAGTCACACCCATGTACAAGCAGTTGCTGGACGCCATCAACATATCCGTAGTGATGGCATGTGGCTTGCTAGAGTGAAGTCTTAAGTGGTCTTCTCACTGACACGTTTGAATATCTTTAACGACGTTCGAACGATGCCTACGACGTTCAAACGTCAGTGAGAATGCTACTGAAATCTAGCAATGCTATGAGCCTGTCCCCACGTTCACACGCATCAAACATCATCGACAGCGTTCAGTGGTGTGCGACCGCCGTCGATCACGGTTGAAATCTATTAATGATAGATGTTTGATACCGTACTGTTTGATACCGTACTGTCCCCATGTTCGAATGCTGCCGAAGGTTATGGGCAGCATTCAAATATCGTCACTGATGGCGTTTGAATGCATGCGAACACGTGCGAAGGTGTCAGCTACATTAATCTTGAACTGTTGACCGTTTTATATATGACAGAGCATTTTGGGACCGTATCGTATCCCGATATTTTGTGCAGTATCGTATTGTATCCATCGTTTTTCCCCAGGCCATATCGTGCCATCACTATGCATGGAACGCCGTTTCATCGCACGTTTTGGAATGAGCAAAGTGAGTGGCCGGACTGATCTAGTCTGGAGTTAAAAAGCACGGAGGAATCGCTCGGACGTAAAATATGGCTTAATACAGGAAAGGAAAAAAAGGAAGAGTATTTATATGGCACCATTCATACTACGCAGTCGTAAAGTGCTCAGACATGGATCACACAGTTTTACCCGCAAATTACACCATGCCTGCCTTTCCTTCATCAGCGTTCACCAGATGGCGCCACCCCTAACCAAGGTAGCAGAAATCCAATTGCAGCTCATTACTCATTTATCGCCCCCTGTCATCCGTCAGCTACGGCCTTGTCTAAAACATGCCGGGACAGTATAACAGGCAGAGACGCCGGGACAGTCGTGACGCTGTACTAAGTGCGACCGTCGTCCAGTGAGCAATTACCACAATCCAAGCCGGGACGACGTTGCCGCGTTGTTGAAATATAACTAAAACATAAATATAAAACGCTAAACACCAGCCACGCTGGAACAAAAACGCTCTTAAAGCGGCTGTCCCGGCATGTTTTAGATAAGGTGTCAGCTACAGGTCGAGCGCAGGACAGGGAAAGTTCGCCGGCTAAAGACCAACGTTCTACCGCTGTGCACGCACGCAGCCATATGGGATCGCACTAGAGCAGTCTGACTAAGAAAAAACGCATTCACAGATGAACATTTCAATGGGTTACACTAGTTCATCGGCGTATCGGCCGCCGTATCGGCGTGCCTAACCCTAGTGTCCTAACCCTAAACCTAGCTCTAAGTGTTCGAAACACCGGTAAAGCATCGGGTGATGAAAACTAAGGCGATGCCACTGACCTGTTCTCTTATAAACACGAACATTTAAACCATCGTATACATTATTTTACACATCATTTTTATACACACATTTATAGTCACCTGACATAAACATAGAATAGCTAACTTTTTGGACATTTTCCGAGATCATAATTATAGCTAGATAAAAATATGCCGAGATCGTGACAAATAGTATCAATAAAAAACTTTTTTATTGATACTATTTGATCGTGATCACAGACCACAGACACAGACCTATTAACAGAACAAGACTGGCAGGCTGCCTAGCGTTAGCCTAGCCGCCATGGCACGGTGGCAGTGGCGGCTGCCAGTCAACTCGTCACATGTGACGAGTTGACTGGCAGCCTTCACGTTCTCTATCGCCTTTCCCTCTGT
>Ga0209363_1001390_pt1 | contig 11529 bp, 9 predicted proteins | sample WorMetexBAHAMAS3_FD_187385 | JGI IMG/M metagenome (GOLD analysis project Ga0209363, IMG submission 187385) | Marine gutless worms symbiont microbial communities from Max Planck institute for Marine Microbiology, Germany - Inanidrilus exumae... | ecosystem: Host-associated > Annelida > Digestive... | reverse complement strand
GTTTGGGAGGAGTTTGATCACATACATACATACATACATACATACACACGGAATTTGGCCAATGTGGCTCTCAGTATACGCGTAACGCTCAATACCAAACCTGCTTTGCAGGTTTTGATAACACAAGTAAATTTAAAATTTTAAGTTATGCACTCGATTAGCCATAAAAGCAACTCTTTATGCTATACGAGGTAATTCTTGAAAATCTACATTCTCTATGTTTGCATTTTTCCAATGAATATTCATCAAACACGTCTGTCAAATGCCACATTATGGGTCTTATGCAATCAACATGTTGACTGGTCCAATTATGAGTCAATCATGCTTACTGCAAGTGAACTGATAATGTGGTTGAATACAACTACTGCACGTAATATGAGCTAGAGCAGCCGTCTATTAAGCAGCTTATTTGACGAATACTACAGATTATAAAACATGAAAAAGCAGGGTTACAAACATTCTGTGCCAATTTTGCCTCCACAATTCGTTGCTTTTCGAGCCTTTTCTGCTCTTCAACCTAAACACATTAAAAGAAAAATTAAAAAAATTAACATTAACCACCTAACGATCTATAAAATTAATAACAATTTAGTGAGAACAGACACGTAACACTTAATTCTTTTTGACTTGTGCACCGATTTCAAAAACTGTAAGCAATAAGCAACTGTAACATTTCAACAGTTTAATAAGTGACAGGAATACCTTCAGCCTTTCCTCTCGTTCCTTCATCAAAGTCTCACGATCACAAAGTTTGATTATGACTGCATTTGGACCTACAGTACAGCCAGAAAACCAGTGTAAACCAAGATTCCACATTTTACATACACATATAGTAAATGCTAATGTAATTCTATACAAATGACATATGTCACTCAAGGTTAACTCAGCCAACCTCAGTTAGTTTTGCTTAACCAGCTGTCTTTTCTGAACTTACTCCCAGTTGGACACGTCCCCCAAAGACAACCTTTGGGAACAATTTGCCCAAACAGCAGTTACAAAGTAATGAAGGAAACAGCATGAGGCCAACATTCAAAAACATTTCCATGGGGTTGCAATTCAGAAGTCTATAACAACATTTTAAAAACAGACATTTCTCAGCCAAATTCAGTTAATCCTGGAGTCATTCTGGACCAGTCGCTTTCCTCTTATGAGCAACTTAGGAAGATGGCATCAAATCCGGCAGCGATAGCAATCTCCGAAACATGAGATACATCAGCCATAAAACTTACATCATCACTAGTAGCACTCTGATATGTGACAAGTTGCTAACATACCATCACGATCTTCCAGCCGCACACCGAGATTTGGCAAAATGTCGTCGCGAACTTGATCACACACTTTGAGAATTTCATGAGCTGAAGTACACACATCATTAACTGCTTATGTGCTGTACTAAAAGTGAATGCCACAATCTTGCACACATTACATGTTAAACTATCATCATTTAGACCATGCTTAGAGAAATATTCGTTAATAACCCTTGATTGTAACATGAAGAAAGGTTCATACTACAAAGTTTATTGTGAATAATAACAATAACAAGACAATTCCACATTTCACTGCTTTCTGCTCATCATCAGACACATATAGCCAGTGATATTAACGTTAACTGGAACTGAAATTAAACCCAATCAGTTAACTGGAACTGAAACTGCACAGAAGGAAAAGAACTGGAATAAAAAAATAAGTGGCACAGAATAGAATTGACTGAGTTAAGGTTTTACATCCCACTCGACACAAAATAGGTCATTTCAGAGACGTTCTTCCCAGCCAATCTGGAAATCCTCCCTGCCACCAGAGCAACAAAATGCAAGGCTGGGATTTAAAATACTCTAACAGCACTACCAGCAATATTCGCTATATGAAATACAAAGTTTATCTTAGACTTTTGCAGACGTAAGTAAGCTCAGGCATTATAATAATTACAGATTATGCTACAGTGGAATTGGAATAAGAACCATAATGGAAATAGACTCCTATGAACTGGAACTGAAATTAGCTCACTGGACTAGAAGGAACAGGAATATAACTAAATCATGGAACTGAAATATCACTGCATACAACTAGATGGTATTCGGTAGATGGCACACTCTTCCATGCTACACACCATTACTGGCAAGCAGCAGGTGAGTTAACCCTAACCCTACCCCAATCATAACCCTAACCTTCCAAAATTTAATCAACTCTTCTCTTGCTCAGTCTACCTATTCCCGAAATTTCACGAAAATGCATCCGTTACTTTTTGGGTTATCCTGTTCACAATCAGACAGACAAATGGTAATAAAAACAGTATCTGCCACTATCAGTGGTGGAAGTATATGGATACACCCGGTGGAGATTTCAAGAATGACATTTCACAGCCACAGTAAGTCAAATATAAATTAAAAATAATATCGACAGTACATTCAATACCTTTTTCAGTCAGAGCTATTTGTCGGACGTTTTCTCTGAAGGTTGCAAATGCAGCTAAGTAAGGCATAACAGTCTGTTCAACCTGTCACAGTACATAAAGTACATAATTCTCAATTACATTGGATTGATGCTCCTCGATGACAACAATATTGTTTATTTTAACAAAATGGATATGGAACGTCGCGTGATCCTCTTTGGGGTAATTTATTATAAGTTAATAATTCCACGGTTGATCAGTGTGCCAAATTTGGAATGCCTCCACCCATTCTGAACATGTATATAAATTATGCTCATAAACATTCTGATGAGGTCTGGCAAACATCTGACAAATACAACTTAATAGCGACAGCAGATGACATTTGTGGCTGTCACTATTGCATGCGTTCTACAATATGTCCATATTATGTATGACAAGCACATAACTACACTGGACCATCATTATAATGTGGTAATCTGGTGCCACTGTCCATACTGCATTATAGTGAGGACCAAGTTATACTGAAATGAACAACAAAAGAGACAAAAGACGCTGTTTTCTCTCACATGGTCACATCATCAGCAGTCAGTACATTTAACACGGATATAAGCGTACATGTAATGTTAACTGCATTTGTAAAATAAAGTCAGTTTTTTTTCTGTCCGTCATAGTGTGCACGTTTTGCAACAGCATAACAAAGGTTCGCAGCTGCATGATTTTATGATTTTATCATAGTCAATTTGCATAGTTTCAAACCACAGAAATGCCTTGCAAATGTTCAACAGCCTCTGCAGCTGTCAGTACTCTAATAGCTGGGCTGTCAGCGTCTTCCAGCTAACTGTCATCATTGTGGTTAGTGTCACTCTCGGCATAGGTGACTGATGCAACAGTGCTGGTCATGCTGTCGGTTAGGTTATCAGATTTCAGCACCATGTACTGCACTGAACTGTGGACCGGCTGAGCGTACTGTGGAGGCAGTGTGCATGTTAACAATGTTCATGCGCCTGCTAATCTAATCTGCTAATCTCTCTCCACCATATCCTTTGTCCTGCTGTATATGACAATTACACTATTGCTGGACCAAGTGTACTAGTACCGAGTCCACCAGCTCATTTTGTGTGCCTTATTACTGCATATGTCCTGTTTACACTTAGTGGAATCAGTCCCTGAAAAATCGTCATCCATGACTGCAACTGCGTTGTAACCGAATCCGTGTTATATTGGCATGCATAATAATGACAGTCCACTGTAGATGGACTTCAGTGCCCCACTGTAAACGTGGATGCCTTTGCCATCTTGACAGCCTGCTATGACCTTGACCTTTGACCTCCAGAATCTAATCAGGTCATCAGTGGGGGCTAATGAATATTCTGTGTACATTTTGTCAAGATTGCTGAATTTGTTCATGGCATATTGTGATAACAAATCTGTTCGGACGAATGAACGAACGGAAAGCCCAGAAACATAACGTCTTTGCCAACACTGTCAGGTAGCAAAGGCATAAAAATACACTTCAAGTCAAACAATCAAATGCTCCAAATGCTCATAACTCTCACAACTCTAAAACAGCAAATATCACTTTGCCAAGACTCCATCTAGGATGTTAAGCACACCTACCAGCGAAGTAAAATCATAATTCAATGCAAACGTAGCTCGTTCTGCTACAGCAAAACATGGAATAAATGGCAAACTTTATATTGAGTTACACCAGGTTTTTAGGTGCTACAGGCCACAATTAGTCAAGATTAGCAAGAACATACAAATTATAGCCAGTACTACATAAAATGTGCAGTGCTTATATTTTTCATCAGATGGTTTTAGGCAAGTTTCGCAGCGTTTTTCTCATCTACTTGTGAAAACGTTCTGCATGTGACAAATTAGTAAAATGGTCTCCAGTTACCGTGCATTTTGACCCTGATCTTTGACCTTTTCACCATTACACCATTTCATGAGCCTTGGAACATTTTTCTCCAACTTTCTCGAACTCTCTATGACTTACAGGATGTACTGCGAATATAATACTGCATTTTCTTGTGTGCTGAGTGACCAGACAGAAAGACACGCACACACAAAGACAAAGGTTATTAAATTCATTACAACAGTATACACAACTCACGTCAACATTACTCTCTGATCCTGGCATAGGAAACCCAACTGCTTCTTCACCTTCTATTGCCCCAAACATCTACAGAAACATTTTTAATGAGCAGCTGAAGTAATGCAAAGAAGATGCAAAAAACGTGTACTTGCATATATACTAAGTAATATGTATCCACTTTACATCACAATTATCAATGTATTTGTTGCTGCTGCCACAACAGTCACAGGTAGCACACATCACCATCATGTACAATTCTTCTCAGTTTTCTACAATTTTTATAGATTTCTATCAGCAGTTTTAACTGACACATGCTTCCATCACTGCTGCTTCCCTCGCTGTTCTTCAGCAGCCTACATTTCTGGCTTACTCTACATCAGGAACACACAGGCTAGATTCCTTCCTGTCACCCAAACGACAACATCAAAACACTGACAGAATCCGACAAACCAAAACGTGTATAAAAATTGAAAATTCACCCTCAGCATACGTGTGATGTATACGGCAATGTTCTTCAACAGCAAGCTGTTAGGACGGCTGCCAGTTTTGCGTTGAGTCTCAATGTACACGTTGCACAGACTGACGAGATCTCTCATTGCATCAAGCACCGCTCTTGTGTCAATGGAGTCTGCAGTTCACACAGTGTTCTCGACAGGTAACACACTGTTATATGGCATGCTTTACAATGGGTAAATGAAATGAATGTATAGTCTGAATGAGATATTTTTCGCACTCAAATTGATATTGCTGGACGTGCGTTTTCTGTGACTGCACCCTCTTTTTGGAACACTCTGCCACATGACATCAGACTCTGTGACACCAGCACCGCTACCTTCAAGCGACATTTAAAGACACATTTGTTTAGTCAGACTCAGCCCATCATCACCGAGCGCTTCTGTATCTTCAGACTTTATAAGCGCTATATAAATTGTATTATTATTATTTAAAATCCACAGAAACATGCAGTGCTTTCTGTAATATTTTAAAATATAGCTACGTACAGTTATTATGCTGGCTGCATCTAGCGTTAAGCACAATGTTGACGGTCTGTCCCATCTTTTTGTCTAACTTAATAGAATGTCCCATAATTTTCTAACCTTAATAAAGCGCCCGCAGCATACTTCAGCGTGACTCATCAGGAAAGAGCAATCAATGCAGTCAGCATATATTTCATCCTGACATATTTGTTAATTACAGAAATGCAGTACACAAAATTTAAAACGTGACAAGCAAAACAAAACACAAATAGTACATCAGTGTGTGTCTACATGTAGTGTCTGTTTACTCTAACAACAAGGTAACACTTACCACAAAGAGCTAAATGCACTTTGTCCTGGCATTCCTGGAAGCTGTTCAATTTCAAACAAGAGCAAACAATAAACCAGTTGTAAATTCTTGACTACAGAACGTCATAAAACACTAAACATATCACGTTAAATTATTTCAAAATGCTTTTAATGATGCAAACTTCCCCATCCGAAGCTCAGACATGCCCACCTGTGAGAGGAACTATTTCTCAACATAGCAGTAATTCTGATTGGATGCCTTTCCTGATATCAGCAACATAGGTCTCAGCAGAAATTAAACATAAGATGCCATTATTTCAACCACTCAACCATGGCTGCTTATAAATTATTAATAAAATTAATTGTTTATGGCAACTTAATAATATCAATGGCTAGTGCTCTACATCTCGGTCACACCTTGCACAGTCACACCGCACGCGATCTGTTACGGCCACTAGTTCCAAATTTCCCGACAGAGCTCATGTGCCTACGGCGTTCGATCCGTTGCATCTGCCAATTCAGGCGTACTGAGTGCGAACCAATGGGCTTGAGCGGCGCTCGATACTCCTCCACGACAATCTATAGGATATAAGGATGCCACATGCCAAATTTCGTGCAGATCCGCTCAAAACTGTGGCCATGCACAAGGAACAAAGAACAAACAAAAAGACATTTTCAGTTTTGTACATATAAGATTACAGTTGCAACCTTAACAAGTTAGCTATAACAGATACATACAAATTTAAGTGGATTGAGTTCTGTTTCTTACTCTTTGTTTAGCTGTTTTTCCACATCTGTCCACTTTGCAAAAGGGTCAGAACCAGAACTGAGTGATCGCCGAACAATGTCTTTCACAGTCAAAAAGAACTCCTGCAATAAAACAAAGACAGCACCAAACAGTACAAAGTACTGCAATAATGCATCTGGATTAGCAACAATCCATACAGTATGTTCACACGCTTTGAGCAAATGAATAAATAAACTACATGTAATTAATATTTACATCTCTTAAACGAAAAAAAGATTATTCAGTCAAGCTATTATAACACTAATTTATATTTACAAAGTAATTCACATTCGTAAGTTTGGTGCTATAAATCTTACCAGTATCTATAACAACACTGCAAACATCAAATCGCATCTCATCTACACTAACAGCTGCATTGCTTTTGAGCAGCATTACTTTAATGCAAGCAAAATACAAGACATACAAAACGACTCTAAAACTCAAATGGTTATATAAGAACAAAGCTCACGTTAACAAACTTCTCGTAGCTGAGAGCCGCTTGCATAGTGGCATCGCTGTAATCGAGCGTGTCCTTCCACGAATGTAGGAGGAACATAAGACGCAGTTGCCTCGCTGTGTGACGAGACAGTGCTTCTTTTATTGTCACAAAGTTCTTCAGCGACTTTGACATTTTGCAGCCAGCAATGGTCAAATGGCCCGAGTGAAGAAAATAACGAACCCAGTTGTTATTGTCGAAATATGCCTGACAATTACAGCAGGTGCAGTAACAACAGGAAGTAAATAAATGACAAAATTAGACTTGATGCTTTTATGAAGTACAAAATCAACAACTTCTAACAACTTTTAACTCATATTACAGCCGTCAATTCATAGCCACCATGGTTAGTTGGTATCAGGTTCATTAAAGAAATCAGTCGATCACTCATCATCACTGCTATCAGTGGGTTACATCAACTTATTTTCTCCAACTAGTACATGTATTATTCAGTGCAGTGTTGTCTTTTTATCCACACATGCCGATAGGCAAGGTGTGGATATATAGGTTACTGTTTGCATGTTTGTTTTTTGTACAGTTATGGATTTCTCCACCAAGGATAAAGCTAGCGGTGTCAAATTTTGCACAGCGTTTCATCGGCGTCCAATGCAGGGAGTCTCCCATTTTTGTGAACTTTGCTCTCCCAGAAGCCCAAAATTGGACGAATCGGCCAGCGCATGGGCCATGCCCACCTGCATGTAAACATTATCGTAGAAATGCGCCGACGTAAAAGTCACACTAGAGATGCGCCGTTCATGAAATCGCGTGGCGTGTGGACCTAGGATCGGCATGTGTGGATATATGTCAGTCCCCAAAGATGGATGTACTTGTTTAACTGCATACTTTTAATATCTTTATAGTCTCATGTCCTGCTCCTCTAAATTAACGGCTATTTTCCAGGTAAACCTAGGTTAACAGGTTCCCTGCTTTGGGTATAAGTGGCACAGGTTATTATTGGCTAAGTGCCCTTCCTGTCACCTAACTCTGTCAAAACTCTGAAGGGAGCTTACGTATTGACCCCAACCACGGAAAGATCAACCACTGGCTATATCATTTCTCGGATTCCTAAGGGAAAAGGGCATCACTTCCTTACACTGGCTCTTGGACACCAGTATCATATCATCCACAACAACTTACTGTCAACACAAACAGTATATCAAGTAAGTAACATGGGCTAACTGCCTCCTGCTGCTGTTTACCTCGGACTGAGCAAGTTCATTGTCGTGATGAGGAAACTTGAGGTCAACACCGCCCGTGTGAATGTCTATTGATGAGCCTAGAATGTTGCTGGCCATTACTGAGCACTCAATGTGCCAACCAGGTCTACCCTGTACACAGCCAGTCACCAATGACATCCACATACAGCTGACTGAATACATGTCAGTTTTGACAATTTCACTATTTTAATGACATATCAAACAAATACTAAATATACATTTGCATCCTCGATCAAGTCGTCTAAATCACTGACAGTCATGACATCATTAGACAGAATACTCAAAAAAATGCCACATATTTCAATGTCATATAATTTTGTGGCTAACACATGCACATCACTTCGCCAAAACTGTTTGTTATGGATCAATACATCAATAATCAATACATCATAATTCACTGTAAAAAAGCTGCAAAGATTCGTCTCAACACAGTTCTTGTGGTCGTGTCATTCATAAGAGTAACTGACGACTTGAACTCCATCGTCATTCTTCGGGCTGTCATGCTGATTTATGTAACTACAACAGTGTTTTACTGTGATGAATGAACTTCAAACATGTGACAAAATATGTAGCACAAATCTTACCTTTCCCCATGGTGAATCCCATGACGGTTCTCCCGGTTTGGATGACTTCCACAGAGCAAAGTCGTTTGCATTTCGTTTTTCGCTTAGTCTATCTTCAGAAATACTGAGGTCACCTGACAAGCACAAATGTTCATCGCACAACAAGACACAAAATAAAATACTACTTAAATACTGCCACCTATAAATGATCACGTACAATGATACGTAAGTATGCTCAATTTTTCTTCAAGAAACTGGCCTTTTTTCTGGTTGGGCCATATCCTCCAACAAAAAGGCAGCAACTTATTTCACAGAATTATTACCCTTCCTGCCACACAACCAACAATGTCAAAATACTGAAGGAACTCCAACAACTGACTCCAACCAGGAATTAATTAGCACCGTGTGGACTGATGGTCGACTCTCCACAACTAATGTTTCTGCCAAGTTCAAAGTCACGTGACATAAAAACTACACCAAATATCAAAAATCTGGCCCGATCAAATTTAGATATTGCGCCCTAGTTTAAGAATCTGTGGTCAGTTGCCAGCTCCCATCGTAAATGGCGGAGGAGACAGCTTTGGAAAATGGAAGGATTTCCAACTTTCACGGGCTCGTTACCTTGATCTTGACCTTGGATCGGGTCATACTGCATACCGTCGCCGTCGTGCATCACTCATCGACCTCTACCTACGTGCCAAATTTCACTAAAATTGAGAAAACTTTTTGTGGACGGACGGACGTACGGACGGACATATGAGACCCACTTTATTAGGTCAAGTCAGAAGAGTCAACCTAAAAATCACCCACTGGCCTTATCCGTTCTTGATCCATTGTCCGACTCCTGATGGAAGAGATGTCAGTTCTCCGACTCCGGTACCCGACACAATGTACAATGATGCACAACGATACAGTAAATCTCATCTAGACATAAACTCTTTCCCACAAAACAACGGTTCTTAACCTTTTACTGTGCAAATGCCAATACACAGCTGACTAGCTACATTTACAACTATTGCAGTCACTGTACTAGCAGTCACCTTCGCCCTCCTCCAATGCTTTAGCATCACCGACAGCCTCCGGAACAAGTTTGGCATAGTAATGGCCGTCAGCTTGACTGAAGCGTACTGTGTCAAAGTACACAGATCCATTCGCGTCATAGCTGCATCATCCAATGCAACACAAACATATTGCCAACTACACAATATTTACAATGAAGTTTTGTATCAAGTATTAGGCCGCCCGGCATCATTTTAAATGTCACCCCTCTCAATGAACAACGGTAGGACGAATCACAACATAGATTGTTGCGTTAACATAGTCGATGAAATAATTCCTATGGCTAAAAATCTGGTGAAATTTGATCCAGTAACCCCTAAGATCTTGTGGCTCATTTGCATGGGTGGTGAATGCAGGGAGACTAATATACACACTGTGCTGGTTGAAGGTCATCCGGTAGTTGGCAGTAGCATAGCCAGTCTGTAGCACTGAACTATAAATAGATAAATAACTATTCATAGTTCAGTGGTCTGTAGGTATGTAAGAAATGCACAGTTGCACAATGCACACACCAGGCAGGCTAAACATTGTCTCTGCTCCATATTCTAGTTTACATCACTAATGCACTGCACTGAATGCACGGCTGTAATAAATAATGAGTTTTCAACATCCTCAAGGTCACGGACAATTATTTACATTCTGGTACCTCACAACTTCAGTTCAAAACAACATTAACACAGTTTTGCCTCCAATTCGGCTTCTCCTGGCCAAAGTTCTTGTTTATAAATTATACCTACTTACTGACATATACAGGGTGGCCAAAAAAGTGAACCCTTAATATTTCTCAGCAAGTTGTTCTACAATATCTGCTGATAAAACTTGTTTTATCAGATTCAAGTGTGACACACATAGTACCACACAAGCATATAATATAAGTAAAAATAACAAAATTCTAACTTAAAACTTGAGAACAGAAAAAGAAAATTTTGAAGAAATTTGCTGTTAAACAGTGGTCTAGGAGTGGACTTAATCTTTTAAAATAGTAGTCGTGATTTTAAAGCAATCATTTTACAAACTGTAGCAGATGATAATGAATCACCCAGTTTCTGCCAGAGTATCATAGAATACTTAACACTGCAACAGTAAAAACAACTGGATTACGTACTACGATACTACGGTTCACGAGTATCTCAAAGTACTAATAAAACCACTGTTTTCTCAAATATTTATTTTTATTACCACCATAAGACTGAAAAGATAGGGTCCACTTTTTGGCCAACTGTGTATAAATATATTATAAAGTTATCTGCCCAATACAAACAGCTGAACCATTGTCACATTAATTACAAATCACTACATTATTACTACTGTTACCATACTATCATATGCTTCAGTGCTTGGACATTGTTGTTTGAGTGAAAGGAATGGGATCTGGTCTGTTAAGACAATTGTAACATGGCACATGAAGAGACAGACAGAATTATAACAGCACATACATACTCTGCTTTGAAACATTGGTTGCTGTAAAATTAACTACCGGTAAGAACTGCTTTAAACCATCATAATGTATTTAGATAAGCAATTATCACTAATCTCTTAGTTAGTTCGAGTTTAACGTCCCCTTTCAGCACAAATATGGCTATATCAGAGACAAAAGGTCAAGGGTGGAGAGCCATCTCTACCCAGTGAAGGAA
>Ga0209363_1001387_pt1 | contig 11539 bp, 7 predicted proteins | sample WorMetexBAHAMAS3_FD_187385 | JGI IMG/M metagenome (GOLD analysis project Ga0209363, IMG submission 187385) | Marine gutless worms symbiont microbial communities from Max Planck institute for Marine Microbiology, Germany - Inanidrilus exumae... | ecosystem: Host-associated > Annelida > Digestive... | reverse complement strand
CACAGCGCATTAGGGGCTTCGCGATTATGTGCTATATTAATCTACTATTGACACTAATATGGCGGCCTGAAGTCACAAGACGTTGTAATTTTGTCAAACATTTTTGTATTTTTTTGGAAAAACGACCCGTTACAGTAAAATTTTCAAAATTCTGTTCCAAACGTTTTCACCGCCTCACGATCGACATTGTTGTGTTCAAGTTTCATGAAATTTGGCTGACGGGAAATTGGCGAAATCATGCGTTATTTACCAGACAGAAAAAAATTCGCCTGCCTTTCAAATTCTCGCTACTGCGTGGATCGTGCCCAAAATCTGCCAGGGCTAACCCTCAACAATGTGCTCAGCGTGCTTCAGACATCATCCCAATCGGTTCACTTTCGGCGTAGTTATAGCCGAACGAGAGCACACTGCCAAATTGCGCCCTAAAGTGAATCCAATATTCAGCGGAAGCTATACCTTCCAGCCGAATAACAAACCAAACATGCATCTGTATCGCAGAACTAGGGGACCAGTATCGTTAACTGTTGAAATAGGCCAGTCAGCACTCCAGAATTTATATATTCTATCCTCCTAGGAAAACAGCCATTTAGATGAAGGTAGGTACATCAAGTCATGTGCTTAACATAAACTGTTATTGTTCCAGATTTTGTGTTGCACAATTACTTAATATTACTGACTTTAACGAGATGTGATCATAATTTACAAAGTATATCACTCATACACAAACTGTCCAACAAAAAAACAGCCAGAACATACCTTGTCTGTTCAATTTTCTTCTCTATCAAGGTTTTTGGTGAAAAATTTATACAAATAATGCCAACTTGGTTGGACTAAAATCACAATTAAAATAACAACATTAAAAATAACAAATATATTGTAAGCACACAACAAGTAATTTTCAAAGAAATGAGTATAACTCATGTGACTGTAACTGACAATTTGACATCTACAATTATAACCAAAAACAAAAGAGGTTACGCCGTCATAGACGGCCTGCAGAGTCAGTTAACGTGCTGTAAACAAAGACGGGCGCTCAGTGTCATAAACATGCAAGGTCACACGAAGATGACAATACCATATATAGTGAAATTAAAAACCTGAAAAATTAGCAATGTTCACAGTTTAAGATAAGATTAAATACAGAAGAAACTGTATTTTTGCAGACACCCAAACGTTCCTACAACACAATGTAAGACATGCCTAAGAAAACCTGTGTGCCAAAATATCAGCTTGATCTATGCCGAGTGGCATTTCGATGCAATGGACAAATATCTGTCCATAGCACAAACTACACTATGCACGTGTCGCACATAATCAGGCAGTAACGTTGGCAAACCAAAATGTGGGATCCAAATGACGAGTTGTACACTCCAAAAAAGTAAAATGTTGAGTTCAAACACGAAAATAAAGCAAACAGCCAAACTGAAATATGAACACGGTTGGACTTTGATCCGGACCCACTTGTGGAGACAAAACAAATTCTTAAATCGCTCTCCGGCTGGGTGTTTTAACAATGCAAAACATGTGACTGTACTAAATGTTTTAACAGGTTAAATGAACAGTGGCCATTCTACGGTGAGTTCATAGAACAGGCCTAACTCACTGCAGCCTCTGACAGAGGCACCTAGCAATGTGCAAAGATCTATCCGATATTACTTGCTACCCCTCAACGACGAACTCATTTGCTGGTTCAACGTGTCATGTTGCATGCATACCCGCAGACAACTGCACTATGTGTTTGCTTTTCTTCCTCAACTTCTTCCAAAACAAAATATGTGGCACGAGTTCTTTTAGGTACTGAATGCCATCCAAACAACAGTGGTTACACAGGAAATGAAAACAAATATTAGAAAAAAATAACTTAACGAGAAGATGTATTTCAATGCCCTGGTGTTGATATGGATGTTTTTTGCCACCTCGACAGACTACTGTCACCTTGACCTTTGACATCCAGAATCTAATCAGGTCATCAGTAGGGGCTAGTGAACATTCTCTGTAAGTTTCATCAAAACTGCTAAAGCTGTTCAGGAGATATCATGGCAACAACTAACAAGGTCTGTCCGGACGAACAAACGAATAGACAAACATGGCAGACAAACAGCCTGAAAACATAATGCTTTGGCCGACACTGTCAGGTGGCAGAGGCATAAAAATCACACTGCTTACGACAGAGAATATCTGACCAGTTGACTATGGAGCAGAATATGATGTTCACACAGCAACCGCGTAGCAAGCCGAGATGTCAGTGTTTTGTCGAGGAACGAGTTCACAATTTCCACGTCCTAACATAAACATTATCTCCATAGAGAAATGTTACCTTCACATTCCGTGTATAACAGTACATTCGAGTTGTAGCATAAAAAACAACCTCAAAGCAAACTCGTAAGATTTATAAAACTATCAGAGTTTGCTCCAAAGGTTTATGACCATATTTTACCTGGTTTTCATTAAGCTACTCACTTTGTAGATGGTGCAACAGGTAGAGCGTTGGATTTGCGATCAACAGGTCATGATTTGGTTCAAAGCCTACTCAAAGCCAAATCTGCGTAATAACCTCAGGCAAGTTGTTCACACCTATGTGCCTCTGTCACCAAACAGTATAACTAGGTACCAGCCAAGGGGCGGTGACGCTCTGTGGCTGGGAAGGTAAACGCAGGCCTGGCAGAATATAATGGCAGCTTACTGCCGGGTGGATAACTTATAGTCTCCTGTTCGGTGACTACCTGTACACCGGGATCAGCTCCGGGCCCAACGCTCAGTAACGAGTATGGGAAGCCTTTACCTTTTTTTACTCACTTTGTATCAAATTCAGGATTGTAAACGTTTAAAGTTTTAGGTGCAATTTTTAATTATATTGCACTTAACAGCCACTAATCTAACAGCCGTTTTCCAAGTAAACCTAGGTCAGCCAATGACGCCGTTGATTTCCTTTCCCCATCAGTACTGAACCTTTGCACCCTCTCAGGACAGATAAAAACTTCTCATGACCTCTATAACACCATCCCATCACTAAAACCCGAGTTTTGAGTTACGTACAGCTTTCAACCAAATCCAACTTTAAAATTAACTAATTACTACTACTGCAAATGCCACGAATCCTGTTTGAAATATCAGGTGGGACTTACGGTGGGAGGAGCCATGGCACACGCCATGCACGAGCTGCGGGCTAGTGATTACCTGCAGCAGCGGCGGATAAGCTGTTTGCCACCACAGCGGATGACAAGTCAACCAATATGTGCAATGGAAAGACAGAATGCAGTTTGATAGAAAGAAAAGGTCACGAGAACATAGCAAGATAGCTATAATTATATGAATATTACACATGCAAGGGTAGTACAGCCTCGTACCAAAAATACAGCAATGCTGTAGCACAACTTTAAGATCGGTCTAAAACAAACTGTCTGTACGTTAAAAATCCTAAGTTAAGACCAAACTTCTGTTTCAAAACAAGATGCAGTGAGAGATGGCAGACTTTGCCCCCGGTGAAGCCACCTAGAAAACTCAACCAAACAACACTGTGTGACATGTGAGTGGTGCCAACACATGGCGAACTGGATGAAACATGAGCGTCGTCTTTGATTCTGGAACCTTCGCTTCATTATGTGAAAATATGATGTCATCCACAAAACCAGAAGTACATAAAGTCAGAGGAGGACCGAGCCATGGCCACAAGTAACATGTACAAAAAATATGGTAAAGTTGGATAAGTGATTTTTTGAGATATGAGAGTGGAAAGACAGACAGACAGACACGCTGATCGCAACACTTTGCACTCCTACCAGGAGCAAAGTAATAATCCAGTCCAACGACCAACAGTAGACAAAAGCAGGTCAAAAATGAAACAAACTCAAATCACTAACTTATAAACTATGAAAGCCTACATGATTCACTGATCTGATATGAGTGATCTACTGAGCTGTACAGTGTTCAGACATTAATAGGTAGGCTTAGATTGAAGACTCAAACCTTCAGGAACCAGGCGCAGATTAAGAGCTAAAGAGCCACAACTGAGACCAGCCTCCAGTGACAACTAATATGCATTGAAAATAACAACAATATCATTATGAGTATCATCGTCATCATCATCGTCATCATCAACATCAAATTACTTCAGTCTCACAGCCATACAAATATGTGCACAGTCCTCTCTCATAGACACTTAATGCATTGGGATGCAAAAATCTCAGAATACATACCTGCCAAGAATTTAATATTTACCTGTCAAAAATATCTGCTCATCGGTGTCATTATTATATTTGTCTCACCACCTAGCGATCAGACTTGCAATTCTCATCTCTGATGAAGAGTCTTTAGAGGTTCAAGACCAAGATTCTAAGCTTCAAGACTAATAAGATTTTAAGATTTTGCAGTTGAAGAACAAGACCAAGACTAACTAAAAGATGGACTTCGAGGCATCAGAGTCGACATGGATGTGTCTGCTACCTCAAAATCCTGATGTGAACTTGACCTTTGACCTCCAAAATCTGACCAGGTCATCAGTAGGGCTAGTGGCTATTCCATGTAAGTTTCATTGAGATTGCTAAAGCCGTTCCCAAGATATCCTGGTAACAAGATCTGTCCGGATAAACGAACAAATAAAGTGAAGGGACAGTCTGAAAGCATAATGCCTCTGCTGACACTGATGCTGAGACATCTCGAGACCAAGACTCAAGTCTCAAATAGTGGTGACAGTCAATCAGTTGCTTACCTTGATATAATCACGTGACTGATAAAAACCGTCGGCTAGCATTGACACAACGTCTTTATGCTCATCAAGCAGAGTTGTCAACATCTGTGTGAACTTTGCCTCCTGATCGAGATTAGTGATCTTCATACATCAAACTAGGAACATTCAATGAACTACGTCTGACAACAGTAATGCATTGCAGGCGCTAGCATATGAATCATCAGTAATTGAGAAATTCTGCCAAGTATTATTGCAAGTACAGGTTCTGGTACTGATTGGTTCAGTTAAGGTTTTATATCCCAATAAGGTTTTACGTCCCAATCAACACTAAATAAGTCATTTTGGATACGTTATTCCAGCCAATTTCTTGGCTTAGTACTGAAAAACTAAATCTAACATAATAAAACCAAACATGCATCTGCAACAAAATATACTATAACACAAAATATAGCACAAAAAAAACTAAAGCCACACATGGTCCTCTTATGACCTCCAGCCTGGAAACGGCAATCAATAAGTGAGAAAGTAAGTAAGTAAGTAAGTTAGCAATAAAATAAATAAACTATTTATATAGTGTCAGCATCAACAAATGAATAACGGCTCACTACAGCCCAAGGGCGCAAGTACTAGTTTATGTTGTACTAAAAGAATAACCTGTAAAACATTGTATGTTACAACAGATAAATAAAAGCCAAATGAAGTAATTTTTCGTCAGAAACAAATCTGACATTATTATTGATTAAGTTGATAATACTGACAAATTTCACTAGAAATACGTAAAATCTGTGTAGTTATTAATCTTGAAATTTGAACGACAAATCACATTTCCGACACTGTATATACATATCTTTATGATATGATATGATACGGTACGGTAGATTAACGTGCGCTCAAAAAATGGCCAGCTTAATCTAGAGCACGGCCAAGAAACGAAAAAATAAGGAAAAAATAAAAGAAGAGTAGCTCAGAAGAAACGGACCAGGCAATAGTCTGTGAAGGCAGTCCAGGAGGCAGAAGTAAAACTACGGGAAGTATGATTTGTGAAACAGGTAGGTTTTAAGCCGGTAGCGAAAGAGAGAGGAAGTAATAGATGTACAAAGTGGTGACTCAGAAGAGGAAGAAGTGATGGTAAAGGATTGGGTGAGTCTGAAATGAAAGAACTGGTACCAGAATGAGGTTGACAAAAAGACAAAGGGAGCTGATTCCAGAGATAAGGTAAAGCATAATGGAAGGAGCGCTCAGTAATTTTTAGAGAGGATGATGAAGGTGGCAGTACTGCGAGGACGTTGAATTGAGATAAAGTTATGAAGGTATGGAGGTTGGGTAGTTGTGAGAACTTTGTAGGTAAGTGAGAGGAGCTTGTATTCGATGCGTTCAGTGATCCTGAGCCAGTGAAGAGAGCGTAAGATGGGAGTGATATGACATGACTTGGGAGCTTTAACGACAGTACGAGCAAGAGAGTTCTGGATTTGATGGTATGGAAACGGGATAATTGAAACTTAGAGAGCTTATAGTAGAGAAAATTACAGTAATAAAGTTTGGAGTGGACGACAGAGGTAGCAATGGTACAGGCAGTTGATGAATCAAGGTAAGACCAAATACAGCGTAGTTGACGAATGTGATAGTAACAGGCTTGGTCAGAGAAAGTAAGATGTTCGTCAAAGATGAAGCCAAGGCTTCGAGCAGAGTGGGAGGTGTCAAGTGAACAATTGTGTATCTTGGCAAGTTGGTTTTTGAGCCCGATAAGCAAGACTTCAGTCTTAGAGGAGTTAAGAGTAAGAAGATTAGCAGTCATCCAGGAAGAGATGTGTAGATGTGTTGAAGAGCGTCTTGAAGGTGAGAAATGCTTCAGTCAAAGTTGAGTGGGTGGAAAGTGAAGAAGAGTTAGCAAATAAATGTGGAGAAACAGCACTCTGTCATCAAAAACTGTAGACCAGTCAGTATTGTGATCTCTGACCTGAATCATCGAGACCAACCAATAACTGAAAGTTAATGTAAACTGACAACGTATGACATATTACACAATATCAAATATGATGTGCTTGGCAAATAAAATAAAGTGTCACCCTAACGGGACGTAACATGACTGGCCCACCGTGCAGCCGTGGAGCTATAATGAGACTGGAGGTCGCATGACGTCATTGCCTGGCCTGCACACGTGAAGACGCCTGCAGGCCCGCTGTGGAGTGTTACAGACGACAACGACAGACAACGACGACAGACGCCCGCGATTGTTACTAGTCTGATCCCCTACACTATGTGTAGGCGAGCCAGTAACAAGGTGTCGCCATAACGGGATGTAACATAACTGGCCCACCGTGCAGCCATGGAGCTATAATTAGACTGGAGGCCGCATGGCATCATCGCCTGGCCTGCGCGGGTGAAGCCGCCTGCAGGCCCGCCGTTCAGTGTTACAGACGACGACGACAGATGCCAGCGACCGTTACTAGTCTGGCCCACCTAAACTGTGTGTATGCGGGCCAGTAATAAACCAAATGCAGAACAAAACAAGCCAAGTGATAAGGATACTAATACCATATTAAGAATACCGACATAGATAGGAGAGATTCCACTTACTGATTCCACCAGGTTGACAATAACTAGATGGCCAATATCTCGACTGTCATCAAATCAGCAGTTGACATTCTACTATGCACTCTATGAATGCTTTGAATCATTACATCAATAATGGCAATAACAGCAATACAGATATGCAAGGTATATTTTCAATGTAAAATAACACTTACTGCTGGAAAGTCACTGATCAGATGAAATGCTCGGATATATAATTGATGCTGCAATACACAGAGTTCACAGAATTGCATATTTAGTTGCCAGAATAACCATGTCTAATTTATCCTTTATTTCATTCAGCACAAGAGACATCTACAGTAATGTTCAACAGAAAGTGATACATAACATTTTTCGCAGTCCTGCAATATCAAAAAAGCATTTTAATGGGTAATATAATATAATAGATGATGGACTAATTGTTGATCATGAATGACTAATTATTAACTTCGATGAAAAATACTAAATCTAACGGTGACTGTTAGACTTTGTTAAATTTAAAAAAATCACTATAGTAATGCAACAGTAAATCTGATGCAGCACGTTCAGAATCTGCATGAACTGAAAGCTCGTCAACCTGTCAATTCAGCCGTTTATGCAGGGCTCACAAACGTGACCAACAGACACACAGACCACACTACTCCATCTGTAGCACTGACTGCATGCGATGCGGCCTAAAAATTGACAGTGTGTCCAACAAGAACTTACTTACAACAGCAAATATAGAAGGATTGCAGCCAATGATGAATGGTAACGTTCGGAAGCACGTGATTCTGTGTGCTAATCGAATAGGCAGCTCCAAGTGAAGATATTCGGCACTGCTCTGTAACGTCATCATCAACCAACAGTAACAATAACAGTAACTGAAACATTTGTATTGTGCCCACTAGTAGTACTAGTAGACCGAGGACGCATCACAAAGCAGATCAGTCTGTTCTTTGCTGCCCGTAAACAGGCTCAAGTAGGAACGTTTTAAGTTTACGCCGAAATGATTCTGTCAACTGCAGCAGGTCTGTCTGCACATGTTCCACGCTCGCAGTGCAGCATACGGAAAGCTCTGTCACCAATTCGTTGACGTGTCCGCGGCACAACGAGGTTAACAAACAATAAGGAAGTTAAGGAACGCAATGCAGATTGTGCAGGAATGTCGGCAACTGGTGTCAGTAAGTCCTAGATGTAGTCCGGTGCGTGTCCAAGAAGTGACATATTAACTACCAGTAGTAAACACAATTCGTACTGGATCCTCTCGCTACTGGAAACCAGTAACACTGGTAACTCTGCTGCAAGAAGGAAAGATGGTAAAAAAAAATTAACAAAATTTTGAACTATCAAACACAAGATTCATGCCACACAATTTGAGCATTTGCTGAATGGACTGGCTCACTGCTACAATATTAATGACAGTAATAATAAAGCTCTAATTTGAATAAAATTAGCCGCGTATGGGACTGTCGCTTCGCAACTGACGTTTGTGCCAACTTCAAAGTCATGTGACACAAAAACCAGGCCAAATATCAAAAATCCAGCCCTATCAAATTTAGCCATTGTGCCCTAGTTTAAGAATCTATGATCAGTTGCCAGCTCCCATTGTAAATAGCAGAGATAGCTTTTAAAAACTGGCGACTTCCAACATTGAAGGTCTCGTGCCTTGACCTTGACCTTGCATCGGTCATACTGCATACCATCGTGCATCACTCATCGACCTCTACCATCGTGCCAAATTTCATTGAAATCGAAGAAATTTTTTGTGGTCGGATGGACGGACATACGCACGTACGTACAGACGTACCTACCCACGGACGGACATTTGAGACTGGCTTTATTAGGTCGACTCTGTCGAACCGTTGGCCAAAAAATCAGACTCAACAAATCCATTGTAGCAGTAAGGTGCAACATTTATTAGTATGCTGATACTATGAAATCCTGCTGACCGATGCAGTTGTTGTGTACTACACCACATAAAAAGTAAATCATTGGTATAGCAACACATCTAAACAAGACAACACTGCCAACAAAAACATGCATACCAAAGACAGAAACACAGATTTAACCAAGGAAATTAAACCACACCACGACTGCTATTACAGGTTGGTAACTTGGTGGCAGTTTGGCTTAGCAATATCATTCTTATGTGCATCAACTAAGTCACTATTTGTCAACGCCACTTAATTCTGAGACTGGTTAGTGGTTACTATTTTGCAGGTATACCATCTTGGTATTTAAACCAGCCATCCAGGCCAACTCAGCCTGGCCACCCCTCCATGGGTAGGCACAATTATGTACTGGCAAAGGTCTTGGCCACTGTTAGGTAAGAAAGAGCAAGTTCTGCACAACAGCAGACAATGGTGGCATATTATCTGGTCAGTTAAAAGTGCTATGTGCCACCACATAACTGACAAAGTCACAATGCTGACAAAATGTTACAAATTTCAACCAGTCCTTCACATGACATCCAAACTTGATGTCCTTCAGTTAAAACATCAGCACATGGTCTTCTTCTTGTCATTTTAACTGCGGGAAAATAATCTGGATGTCTATAGAGGTATACCTGATGCAATAAGACAGAGAAAGAGTAGCTGATTAGGGCATTTGCTTCATCATGATGGACTTCTGAAATGATGTCTTAGAAGGAAGAATCACCAGAAGGTAAATCACCAGGAGGCCGGAGACTAAATACTGATGAGTGACGTAATGGTAAAAGAATCATAAGAAAAGACCAAACAAGAGACTGTAAGCAGGGCAAATGGATTTTAATTAGTGAACGTAGTCAGAAACCTACAAGCAACAGCAGAAGACCGAGGAAGAAGAGGCAGTCACAGTCAGCATACTGTGAATCATTTGCATTTTGTCAAATATGGCAAACAATAAATCAGTTTTCTTACCAGGAGATGACTGCCATCAGCACTTCTGCCTGAATACAGCATTGTCGACGGCATCAAACGCACCGAGGCCTATAAATAACACCGTGCAGCACCGCTTCTTATCTAATAAATCCTTATGGATACATTATGACAATAAATTAGCCCCGTACGGGACTGACAAATATAAAAAATCTGGCTCGATCAAATTAGATATTGTGCTCTTGTTTAAGAATCTGTGGTCAGTTGCCACCTCCCATTGTTAATGGCAATGGAGATAGCTTTTGAAAATGGCCAGATTTCAACCTAAAAGGGCTCATGACCTGACCTTGACCTTGGATCGGATCATACTGCATACCATCGTGCATCATTCATCGACCTTTACCTAACCTACAAGCCAAATTTAATTGAAATTGAAGAAACGTTTTGTGTACGGACGGACGTATGGACAGATGCAAAAATAGACATTTGAGACCGGCTTTATTAGGTCGACTCTGTCGAAGAGATGACCTAACTAGAAGTTTGATGTTTTGTTTTTGTGTTATTTGTCTGTCATGTTTGTAAACACTGCAGTCTGTACTAATGGTATCACCATTAAGCTGCTTGAGTTTGGAAATGGTTTTGATATCGTTTAAAGTTTGTAGTTGAGCATTTGTGTTCAACTTGGTCTCAGTGCCACTAGGTGGAGTCACCACAGAATGATAAATTGTTAGAATTTTGGGGCTTTTTTGCCCCTCACTGGCACGTGGGTACAGGAGCCACCAAACTTCCAAATTTGTTGAAATGTGCTTTTCTGCTTTGTACGGATGACAGTATTACGGCACTGTAGCCTTGAATTAATACGATGCTACCAGCAGTCTTAAGTATAGCAACTGGGGGTGAAATTTTGGCAACCCCTTGACTTGAGAAACACGGAAAAGCAGAATGAATCAAATATTAGTATAAGTGTGCTGTCCTTCACAGAATAAACACACATACATACAAAAAAATTGCAAATAGTCATGTCGGGGTTATTTTAAACAGATGTTGAAAATTCCCCAAAATTCATGTTCTTCTTCTTCATTTTCTTCATCACACCTTTTTGTCCATGCAGTTTCTCGGAAATTACTACAGATACCACTTTTTATACCAGCATAATTAATGCACCACTAGTTATGACCCGTAGATTTAACTTCTGGGAGATTGGTTGATATTGTGTCTCATCTAGAGGGTCAAATCCCCCAACAAACACCCAAAAAGGGGCGTAAATTAGCATTTTCAAGCCAAACTCGCAAAACATTAAATGCGGAATATTATCGAAACTACTGCACCGATTCCAACCACATTTTGCACAGTGACAAAGACCAACAAATGTCCTTCGTGGGTGGTCCAAATACATAAAACAAATCCAAGATGGCGGACGGCCGCCATGTTGAAAAATCGA
>Ga0209363_1001386_pt1 | contig 11543 bp, 4 predicted proteins | sample WorMetexBAHAMAS3_FD_187385 | JGI IMG/M metagenome (GOLD analysis project Ga0209363, IMG submission 187385) | Marine gutless worms symbiont microbial communities from Max Planck institute for Marine Microbiology, Germany - Inanidrilus exumae... | ecosystem: Host-associated > Annelida > Digestive... | reverse complement strand
TCGCTGGTCCTCTGGAGCCTCAGACGACTGACCGCAACTCTGGGTCAGACTTGGCTTCATCGTCTCACATACACTAGTACTACTGGTCACTGGCAGCTGCTCTGACGGTTTCAGAGTCAAAACATACGTCAACTGATCTTCAGCCCACTCTCTTCTACTTCTCATCACTGATATGTCAACATTGTCTCTGTCTTCCGTCGTTTTCTCAACGAGATGTGGTTTCCGCACTTCATCAAAATTACCATTTCCAGCTTCACTTCCGAATACCGGATACAACAGTCCACCGGATGCTGACTTCATTTTCGCCTGATGTTCATTCCGTCCGCAGTTGACCTTCCAGGATCTTTCAACAGTCTTTCCGTCATTCATTGATGATCCGGCATGACACAACATAATCTCCATCTCATCTTTGTCACTGGAGCCCATCCTTCTGTCTTTGTTTGATGGCGAAATATTACGAATCAGTGATTTCATCTTCCAAAGACTAAACTGTTCCTGTTCTCTGTCGAGCCTGAAATGCAGTCGTTCTTTCTTCATTTCATCACTGTCTGAACTCACAATTCTCTCTATGTCGCTGTTACGACTTGTGGTAGATGTGTCAGTGCAACAGCTTGATATTTTCTGTCGACGATCAAATGTTACGTTCTTGCCTGCAGCTGCAAATCCAGGTAAACTACTCATTGGAAACATTGGCGGCCAGTACACCGAACTCTCACGGCTCAGTCCTTGATTCCTACTGTCCACGTTTCCAACCACAGGTGCCCCGGATGACATCCACAATCCATATGATGCACTCCGTATTAGATCATTATGCATCTCGGAGATCTTGGGCTGCAGTTCGGCATTTCCGCCACGGACCGAATCGCCGGCCGAAGCCTCCAGGGAATTCTCGGTAGATTTTCCCAGCATCTCGCTTCCAGTTTCTGAGTCCAGCGACGGGCCGTGTTCAGCCACGGGAGATATACGGTTCTCACTACCTTGATGACTACCATCTTCATTCATAATGAAGTCTCCAGGACTCTACAAACAAGTGCAATACATACACACTGATTTGCCTCTTCATATGACTGCAACTAATCTGTCGATGTCTTCATGGTTTACTCACAGAATATATACAAAGGCTGCAAAATTACAGCTTAGAGGAAGGAATGTTTTTAGCCCTGGCATGCTGAATCATTCCACTCCTCAATTACCATACACCATAGTTAATAATACTGAAGCTGTTTGTGAATTTCAAAGACTTGAAGACTTGAAGAATTCAAATCACACACACACACACACACACACACACACACACACATATATATATATATACAGGTGAAACCGGGTTTGCCAGTTGTCGCCACAGGGCCACCACTTGCCGACAAACGTGTAGCCACCGAATAGGGGGACCAACAAATATGGCCGCCAATAGCTATAATCACGGTGTAAAATAAGACTATGCAGGCTACTAATATGGGCGAAGGTCAATTTCGTTCAAAAGTTTAGCTAGTTTACGCAACTGAAGACGATGCAACGTTATCTTATCGTTATTGTAAATTTTCGACTTATATACAACTAATAACTGGTCATTTAAATTGTTTTGGATGCAAATTGAAATGTTAAATCGATTAAAGTTGTGCGAACGTATGCCCGTAGTTGACAATGTTGTTGCTATGCGATGTAAACAAACCAGTTGCCCGGATGTTGATTTGTAACTAATATGAAAATATGCAAATATACATATTACGTCAACACTCCACGATCTGTGATTGGTGTGAGTCAACCAAAACAAATCCCATAACGCTTTGTTGATTGTTGTTAAGATCTGCGGCCATATATGTTGGTCCCGATTTTGTCGGCGATCAATGGCAGCACTTTCGTCTGCAGTTTCGATTGAACGTCATGAATCTAGAATATTTAACTATATATATCTGTGGTTGTCGCATGGTTTTGTTACTCCATTGTGCAAGAAAAGAACGTTTAATGGCACAGGTTTTTATAGGCCAGATGTCCTTCCTGTTACCCAACCAACAGGTCAAATCACTGAAGGTAACTAAAAGCACTGACCCTAACCAGCACAAAATCACCTTCTGACCTCAATAGACTCCTGCAAATAAGGGGTTGTCGCTTCATTTATGCTGGTTATCCAACACTGGCACCGTATCGTGCTGAGACCACTAAGTATATCTGTTACATTTCACGACTGAATAACAAATACCAAAGCTCATAGCAAGAAATGAAGATTGTATTATAACAAATTATAGTGGTTACAACAAAGACGAAGTAGTACGTAGTGGCAGTTAGTTGGAGTTTAACGTCCCCTTTCAGCACAAATATGGCTATATCAGAGTACGTAGTGTCAAACCCGTACTTTGCGCACGTATCCACCATGCAGCCGCATGTGACCATTCAACGCTGCAATGTTCTTGAAGCCACGATCGCACACGTGGCATTTCACCGGCTTTGGTTCACTAAACACAGCCACAACTAGACGGCTTTACTGTCTGGAATGTCCACAATACAGTATTCAGCTCGAAGCGTGCGCACTTACATCATGTACTGTTTGTTGTCATTTAGGCATGTTGCCGTTTTGACTAACGGTTTGTCGCCGTTTGGACCATACTCTGACGTCATCAGGCCACACCCACTTAGATCGTCAACGTCATGACGCGGCGTGCCATGTCACTCGTAAATGGGGGTCATACGTCGCAGAAATTTTAGGCTAGGTTTCTTGTACGAAGCATACAGGCCAGGGGGGAATGACTTTGAATTGATTCCAATTGTAAAAATGGAAACTAGACATCCCATGAGGGTTACTTTGGTAGTGAATTTCCGGCGATATGTTATCATTGCAGAAGTCACAAGACGTAAAAAATATGAGAAATTTTTGCGTTTTTTGGAAAAGCGACCCCTTGCGGTAAAATTTTCAAAAATTCTGTTCCAAAAGTTTTCATCGCGACATCGATCGATGTGTTGTGTTCAAATTTTGTGAAATTTGGCCGACGGGAAATCGGTCATATCATGTGTTATTTGCCCGACAAAAAAATTTCGCCATGCTCTCCAGCTATCGCTACTGGGCAGATCGTGCCCAAAATCTGCCAGGGCCAGCCCTCGACAATGTACCCAAAGTGCTCCAGATTTCATCCAAATCGGTTCTATTTCGGCAGAGTTATAGCCAAACGCGTGAACACCGCCAAAACACGACGTAAAGTGAAATCCATGCCTATTTTTTATTCGAATTAATAGCAGCACTTCTGAAGCTACAATATGGACTCGTAACATTGCCGATTACTACAGCAATATTGACAACAAGATTACACTGTATTCCAAAACAGAACATTCTAGCTGTGTACTTAGGACAATGTTGGTACAACGTAAAGCTGTGGTTTTTAATGACTAACTAATCCGGATTAATCACTAAAAATTTTAATCGATTAAAAACTTTCATTTAATTAAAATTCACGTATCTGATTACCGTACTTACTTACTCATTTTGACAATTTTCTTAATTTAGTGACATTTGTTGGAGGTATGTTAAATTTAAGAATTTTTACCATGCGACACTATGCTAGTGCAGTATATGCTGTCATCGTGTGTCCGTTCGTCCGTCTGTCTATCACAACTCAAGAGTTCTATGAAGATGGTTAAACCTAGGATCACGCAAATAACGCCATACAATAGCCCAGGGACACCAGTTCACTGATGCCAAAGATCTCAGCGAGATTCTATGGGGTTACCCCCAACAGGGGCGCCAAACAAAGATGGCGTAGGTTACAATCGATGACTTTTGACCAATATCTCGCTACATCAGAAAATGGTGCAAGATAGTGATATAGTTATTATGGAACGCTAATAGGAACTCGTATGCGTTCTTGAATGGCGATATTTTCAGTGAAATTGGGTAACCCATAACTACCCCAAACCACCTCATTTTCCACATTCTGTATCCCTTTTCGTATTTGCATAGTGGGTGGAGAGTTGAAATTTGGTAGGCAGGTTGATGTAGGAAGTTCTAGCCCTCGAATGACAAATCATCCCTTAAAGAAATGTGGCCAGGTCACATGAACCATTTAAATTTTGATGGGCAAAAACCATATCTCTGGAATGACTGAAGTTAAGAGTGATCACATTTTGTACACAGGTAGGCTGTATAAAGTCACAGCATATGCAGGACAAATCACCCTTAAAAGAGGCGTGGTCAAGGTCACGTGACTCATTAAAATTTTTGCGGCCCCAATGATATAACTTAATTTTGCCCGTATCACATCTTTCTAATTGGTGAAGCTAAGCACTTTAAAATTCATGTGCTGATTGATACAGAGGAGTACTAGTGCATGCATCATATATTACTCCAAAAGGGATGTGTGATGTGTCACGTGACCTCCTTAAATTTTGGGAAACAAGTGATAATATCTCGTTAACGCCAATGCCCTTGAAGGTCACTTTTGCTGTTTGAAACCTTTATAATTCCATACCTCAAATTTATTAACATAGTGTGTTGCACGGAACCTCTGCAGTAGCAGAGCTTGTGTTTGTCATATTTGAATGTAGATTACAGAACTAATGACGGCAACAAGTGTGATTTGCCCATCTCTGTTCTATGATGTCACCAACATACCACGTGTGGCAAAAACATGTGCCCCAGACACAGTGTACCAGCAATTTCTGAACTGGCCTTAATCAATTATACAATTAAACAATTTTAACTGGTACGAACCAGTAATATAACACTATTTTGCCAAATACATATTTATTGAATATTAATACAACAAATATGCACGTACTCTAGGGGATTGTATCCAGTGGTCCAGACACTGTTCGGGTGGAACCGTGCATCGGCAGAGAAGCTGTGGATACTTCTGTCATTGGCTGCGGCAGCTGAATCATGACTGCAGCCGTCAAGACTGCTAGCAGCATCTAACGCAGCCGCAGCAGTCATGAAATCCTGGTGATGGTTCTCAAGATGACGACGCAGCGATCGCGCGTCGCAGTAACTCTTCGCACAGCCGATGAATTTGCACTCGAATGGCTTCTTGGTGCTATGTGTCATCATGTGTCCATTCCTGTCACACGCCGTATGGTCTTGTCAAGTGCGGTTCACACCGTGAACATCATAATCATAATCATACACATATTTATATAGCGCCATTACGCGGAGGCTTCAGAGGCGCTGGAGAGGAGTCAATCAGGCGGCATAAAAGCAGGTGTTAAAAAGGAATGTCTTTAAATGTTTAAAGCTAGATTCGCTGTTACACAACATTACGTCAGCAGGTAAATTGTTCCAAGTGACAGGTGCAGCGTATGAAAATGAACGTCTGGCAAACACAGTATTTGTTCTCGCGGGACAGTCAGCAGTGGACGCGCAGCAGAACGTGTCTGGCGGGTGGCGGACAAGATGTTCTTTCAGGTAGGCTGGAACACCAACCTCATCGCCAACGGATCAGCCATTTTTGAGTCTATAGTGGTCGAGTACCAAATATTGCAGATTTTTGCCCAAAGGAAAACATTGGGAGGATCGACCCTGAAATACAAGTGGCGTTCTAACGACCACAACAACTGTGCTGATTACAATGGCGCATTTCTGAGATTTAGAGTTCTAATGACAAACAAAGAACATAAAAGAAAATCATTAAAACTACATGGTCACAGTTCTACAGTACAGAACAGGCGACCATGATCAAGCACTCACTCACGTTCACCAACATTGTATCGAATTCCAATAAATAAGAAATAAAGGTGAAGTGTTTCACAATCAAAATGATAATCTAATAGTAAACAGTCCAGTTTTCTGGACCATCCTGTACTCACAAGTGGTCCTGTCTCTTGAAGGCTTTCGAGCACTTGTTGCACGTGTATTTTCGTTCGTCGCTGTGTGTCAGCTTGTGCTTCGCCAGAGCACTCGAGTTGTTGAACAGCTTGCTGCAGATCGGGCAGCGGATCACTGACTTCACCAGATGACCTTCCACAGAAGATCTAGGTGGCCGCGATGCGTGTCGATCGCTGCCATTTCTGGACAGCCTTCCCGAATGGTATCTGGAACTGCGACCAAAGGACCGCGGCTTACACAACTCCGGCCTGCTGTGGCCAAGGTCGACATCATCAATCGACATTTCACCTGCAGTCACAATAAACTGTTATCGGCCTTTGCATTCATTCCACACCTTCTTCCAAATTTATGGATAAAGCTAAGGCTAAGGATAAACTAAATCAAATGACTTGAATTTTATACAAGAAGCTCAGCTACCGCAGAGAGACCGCACGATGCACCATGTCAGTAAATTCGTGCTGTTTAACGAGCTATGAGAGTTGTAAAGGTTTCAAGGTCATTCAAGGGCACTGGCAATGGTGCCATTCGATAGGCCACACACAATTTCCTATTAGTCTTCAACTGCAACTATGTCTCTATCTTGCACCTTTCCGAGACATTATCACTTATTTCCCAAAATTTAAAGAGGTCACGTGACTCTGAACACATCCTTTTTGGGAGTAATATATCATGCATGCACTCGTACTCCTCTGTATCAATCACTACACGAAATTTGAAGTGCTGAGATTCACCAATTACAAAGATATGATTGGGGCAAAATTAAAAAAACGGGTCACGTGACTGACCATGCTCCTTTCAAGGGTGGTTTGTCACTGCAGGCTAGGATTTGATACAGTCTACCTGCATGCAAAATTTGAAGATTCTAGCTACAGCCGTTCTACAGATATCATTGGGGCGTCAAAATTTAAAGTGGGTCACGTGACCGTGACCACGCCCCTTTTAAGGGTGATTTGACCCCTCTAGCTTCAACCGTTCCGAAGATATGGCTGGTGTCCACCAAAATTTAAATGGTTCATGTAAGATGACCACGCCCCTTTCAGGGATAGTTTGCCATCCGTGGGCTAGCACTTGCTACGATCAATCTATTTACCAAATTCTCTAGTTTCTATCTCTACCCACTACAAACATACGAAAGGCGATACAAAATAGCAATAATTAAGTGGTTTGGGGTTGTTAAGGTCACTGGAAATAGCGCCATTCGAAGTTTTATGGCTACTAAATAGACTGCTTTTGTAATTCATTATCATCAGTGTGCAGCTTGTATCGTATTGTTCTCATTTCAATTCCATTCTCGTCATTGTTTAATCAGTGACCAACAGTAAGCCATGTGTGGTCAAACTACTGAAGATCAGCTAATGCGATTTTCCGCGACCAAGGCGACCTTTCATCAAGTCTTAGACTTTTCCATGACATACGACTCCAGTTTCCTGACTTTTCCAGGCTTTCCAGACCAGTCGTCACCCTGAGGTACTCGCGTGAACTTGTTAACAGCGGGCAGTCACCACTACCACCAGTCTACTCTACATCGCCACGCCAGTCTCGTTGCCAGGCCTGGCCGCTAAATGGCAAAGCAGCATCCGAGCGCGATGTATATGAGGATGTCATAAGTCACGAGGTGTGGCCCCGCTGGCCTGCACCGGCAGCTATCAACTGTCAGCTGAAGCAGAGCTACCGACACTGGGCGTCCGGCTGCTGGTACTGACAACTGCCCGCCCGCCAAGCGGCCGGCCGGATTCTTCAACTCGCCGGCCCCACCCGGATGCCATTCCGACATTCCAGTCGGTGCAATTCTCCGGACGCTATGAATAGCAAAGGACGTTTGCCGCCTGGTTAGTGCCCTGGAATCGGCAGCCGAGCAACGTTTTATCAATGGAACAGAACGCTGTACAAGCTGCAGAGCTGCGTATAGCAGGCCGGCAGACCGAACCATCCAGCATCAATGACTACTCACTTCTCTCAGCCATAGCTAGACAGCAATCGCAGACACCAACTTCGCCCCCGCTGCCGCCATCTGGCAAACTCTGAAGAAACATGCGTCTGACATCTGTCGCAATAGGCCGCATCGACGTTATGTGTGAGATGAAAAATAAACAAAAGTGGTCAAAGAATTTTGACGAAAGGCCGCAAAGCCGCAATGTCACCTCTCGTGGCGGAGAATGGATTCGTCCCACCTCTACCACTATCTAACACGTTCTCTTGAGCCCACGAGTCAACTCCTCAAATGGCATCTCGATCGGTTCAACCGTTTTTGAACGTGACCAATGGACACACAGACACACAGACCGACCACGCTACTGCGTCTGTAGCAATAGCCGCATCTTCTGCAATGTAAGTTATGCGGTCCAATAACTCATTTCAGTAAATCTTCGGTATACATATATGGACTGACAACATGAGTGTGATTGACACTTTACACCATTCAGCACACAAAACAACGGTAACCTGGACTGAATACAATTCTATACAACTCTGGTAACGCAATCAGTATAAATTAAAGAATACAAAAGGAAGAGTATTTATATAGCGCCATTTACATACTATGCATATCTCGAAGCGCTCTGGCATGGATCACACAGTTTTACCGGCAAATACACCATGCCTGCCTGTCCTTTGTAAGCGTTCATCAGATGGCGCCACTCCTAACTGAGGAAGAAAACATCCAATTACAGCTTACTACTCATCTATCGACCCCAAAGGGATGAAAGGCTGAGTTCAATGGTTGGTTGACCTATAGTGAACGGTATACCCACATAAGTGGTCACCCATCAGCTACAAAGACCGGATGTTCTACCGCTGTGCCACGCAACCAACAATTACTAGCAACAATCTTAACAATGCAGACGGTAATTTTCTCACAGTAACATAGCGCACAACCTTACAACATTTGGTCTATTCTATCAAAAGCTTTGATAGTATTAAGCATAATGGTAGACCTTATATTACTCTATCGATTGACATTTACAACTCTTTGAACTGTAGACCCACAAGCTGCGACCACGCGTGGATTATGCAATGTAGTGACTAGGGCCGTAGGCTTATTGCAACGTACAGGTCACAACCCACGCAGTGTTGACAGCTTGTAGGTATCCGCGCGTTTCAATAAGCTGTCGATGAGTGATGCTCCTTGTCAGTTGAAAATCTTGTTAATTTCAGGATTATATATGACGCTTTATCACAAAAGTGTGTAAAATTATCATTGCCAACTGCAACCGTGGTGATCATCTGCTTCATAATTGTGCGAGAAATATGTACTTGTGAGAGTTTGTGATTGTGAGTACCTTCAAGGCGACCCAAAGTCATCATAAATGGTACTATCTGATAAGTTATATATCATCTCCTGTTAGCAGACGCAGAGGGGGGCTTATGGGGGTCCAACCCCCCCCCCATTGAACATACATCAATTTTTCACAAATTTCAAGTTATCATTATCACGGTTATTGAAGAAAATCAGGAAAACACACTCCTACAGTTGAACATGCAGTTCCCTTCAAGTTGAAATGATTGTCGTCGTCAGTTCAACTGTCGGCACCATGCGGTGAGTAATGATATAAGCACTCAAAGTACGAAACTTAACAAATTTGCGATCTCCATTGGTCGTCCAGGGCCTAAGAAAGCTCCAGCTTCAGGGGGCTTCGCCCCCAGACCCCCTGACCAGGGGCTCTGCCCCTGGACCCCGCTGGGGGCTCTGCCAGACACCCGTTATATGCTCGTGCTCCGCGCTTGCCATGTCACATCCAAACCAAACTCTTGTATCCACCAGTGTAACCCCCTCCATTGTGAAATCCTGTGCCTGTTAGTGTTTGGTAGCAACGATCTGTCTCGTCTCTCTGCCTTGCACCATTACCTACTATCCAGAGGACTCAGTGATGGTGGGTAAATCTCAATCACAATTGGGATTTAAAGCACAATTTGAGCATATCTGGCAATTGGTGCCGAACATCGCCACCGTGGAGTGAAAACCTCAAAAAAGACCCGACCCGAGTAATCTAAATACCGGCATACGGCCTGTGTGCATCCTGCCAATAACAAGCAGACTAACCTGGCAAGACAAAACATTATTCCCACCAAACCTGACACAGAGGTAACAATTCAGATAACCTAATCAGAGTACATTGCCTTAACTGTCAAGCCATTGTTATTCTAGAACTTATCCACTCACTGCAAATGCTTCTATTGTTATTATGTATCCACAACAATCACATAATTCTGTGATTCTTGTAATTAAACTCTCTGAATCAATTGCAAACAGTTATGTAATTGTGCAAATCTGCGAAAAAACGGAATAAGCAAACGAACGTTGATTGTACCTGAGACGTTACTGTAATTATGAACTGCTTCGTTCGAGACTTCTCCATAAGCGGCTTTGAACTCCAGATGGCTCTGTTCATGCATGGATTCACTCACGGATGCTGACAACACCTCAACTACGTTGGCAACGTCAGAGGAGGCAGGCAATGACCTGGCACTACAACCATCAGCACTGGGAAAGCTGTACTGAGGCACTGTATCCTTCAGTTTCACAGCCGGCGGATATGTACTGTCAAGTGACCGATGCATCGTTGCATCGTCGTTGCTTCGGAAGCTGCCGTAAGCACCAGCAAAGGAGACGGCACTGTCAGACATTTGACGACTAAAGGCCAGACTGGCTCGATCAGTCGGTCGTACCATCTCCACATTGCTAGTAGCTGCCGCAAATCTCTGAAAACTAGCTGTGAAGTTCGGAGAGCTTCTTCCATGCAACAACTCACCTTCTGTGGAGATGGGATGAGCAAAGGCCGACAAAGCCTGTAGAGCAGTCATCCTGTCAGAGGATGAATTCTCACGGGATGCCGGTTCCTGAGCTGAGGACGCAGAAGGAACAGTAGGCACATTATTCTTCTTGGTCTGACCAGCTTCTGTCGACTTGTATGACGCTGCTGTGTCTTCACGTTCCTTCTGCAGTAGTAGCTGACGACACAACATCAAATACAGAAAAAATATCACAATGCCGCTTGTTCTGCAAACCTTATATACACATAACAAAATCAGAACTAACATCAAACACAAAATGTTCACTTAAATGGCCTTATGTAGACCTGCCCATGTGGCCCATTGGTTTAAGCACTCGAGTGCCATATGCAGTACATTGTGGCACGCTCAGTGGCCGGGGTTCAAACCTCAGCCTGGGCATGTCTAGCAATGATGTGTCTCACTTCCCAAACCAGCAAAAGACGACCTACCTAGGTTCACCTGGTAAACGACCATTGACACCGAAGTGGTGTCATGGTGATAAAAATTATTACGTAACATCATTATGTTAAGGATCATTCGATGTACAAGATACCATCATTTAGTCAAGTGAGCCCATGACCTTACTGGCTCAAGACTTCCATGATTACTGTGACTTCTCAAATCAATTACCGACAAACGACTACAGTAATATTAACAGTTACTAATCATAAAACTGCCAAACTTTCAGAACGGCTTATATGCAATTTAACTGTTTCAACTATTAGCTGCAAACACTTAGAACAAACTAGCCACGTTCAAGTTATTGGGTGAACCGCATGATCAATCATCAGGCACTTGCAAGCACCTAACTCTCGAGACACACCCAAGCCGCCGAGTGACTTCATGTAGACATGAACCAGAGTAGGTACCGGTATGGGTACCGGTATGATAGCGCCTAGCTTCCGCCCACGGATCACCGACCCTCGTTCCCGTATGCCAATCAATCCATAAATCAACCTAGCAG
>Ga0209363_1001385_pt1 | contig 11552 bp, 6 predicted proteins | sample WorMetexBAHAMAS3_FD_187385 | JGI IMG/M metagenome (GOLD analysis project Ga0209363, IMG submission 187385) | Marine gutless worms symbiont microbial communities from Max Planck institute for Marine Microbiology, Germany - Inanidrilus exumae... | ecosystem: Host-associated > Annelida > Digestive... | reverse complement strand
TCATCATCATCATCAATCATCATCATCATCATCATCATAAGGTAACGTTTTTACGCAACGTTTTGCAAGCGTTCCAATAGATAGAGTGAAGTGATGTCACAGTAATCTGTGGTCACAATAAGATCTCCATGTTGTCGGGCATGAGGTCGTATTGTTAGGATGAGAATTATACCGGTAGTTAATTGATACTAAAATAATTTCATTATTTTTACTTTGTTAGTAGTCAGAAAATTCTTGCGTCACTGACCTAGTTCAATCCCATCATAACCATTGCAATAGCAATTATTGGACCCGCCGTATGTGCTCGTGGCTGATTGACACTTCGGACCCTAGACACTTCGGCACCGAGACATCTCGGTCCTAGGGCTGGGACACTTCGGCTAGGAACATTTCGGTACTAGCACCGGTGTCCACAGAATTCGACCTATAGCATAGCTATAGGCTCAGTATTTTCTTCTGTTCACTTGCCGGTCGTTGAGTATAAAAGACATTCTTTCGTCCATTGACGTTGGTATATAGTAAGGGCATTCCTGCATCTCTATACATGCTGACAAGACGTTGGCGGCGTTCCTATAGCAGTGTTCTTGTCCTTGGCCTTGGTCCTTGGCCTTAAGGGTTAAGTCCTTGTTAACATCACTGTCCTATAGCCGACACTGTGTGACTGTAATAACGGTTGCATCTGCTTATAGTGGTATGTGACGCATTGTGCTTGATACAGTCTAATAACCTGAGTCTTGCCAACATTTTGATCCGACGCCAATGAGATCCTTCTAACTCTGTACCGCACGAAGGCCTCCGGTTGGCTAGCTAGCGTCCGGGCAGGTTACGTAGTATTATCGGATAACTGGACCTTTAATAACTCGTATACTTAACTGAGGGCAAATAGCCCACAACGATACTGTGCGAAGCTATCTGGTGAAGATTTGTCTCGTTATGTAAAATTGAATCAGTGGGTGTTTGGTGCAAGCGCCAGATCGGCGATCTGACTAAGTGCTGCAAAATGTTTACATTTCCTTGCCCTACAACTTGACGGCAAAACAGCTATTATAGATACGAATGTCGAAATTACGTTACTGTCACCATATCTATTCCTATTTTGTCACGCTTGTTTTAACGTTTATAACGTTTTTTAAAATTTTTGCTGACATTTTTTATTGTCAAAGTAATTTTCGGATTGAAAATTTCGACGAGAAGCGCTTTCTTAAAACAACAACAAAATAATATTGTTTTCTTTTGTGATTCGATTAACCTCAGTAATAACATTTCGTGCAAGCTTTTTACTTACTTGCTAGCTGCTAGAAATCATGCTATAAATAACGGCAGAATTCTGCTTCGCAGTTCGACATACCTTGTAGTATAGGCAATTTAGCCAGTAGACATGTGAATTGGACACATACAGGTAATGTTTTACCCAACGTTTACAATTGTTTTAACGTTGCTTTTGTTGTTATTTCAATGTATTTGTACCATCACCACCCGATGGTGCCAGCGACGGCATTATGTTTTAGGCTGTCCCGTTATCCCGTTCCTTTGTCCGGTCAGACATTGTTACCACTATATCTCATGAACGGCTTGAACAGTTTTGATGAAACTGACACGGGATATTCAACAGCCCCTACTGATGACCTGATAACACTCTAGAGGTCAAAGATCAAAGGTAAAGGTCACAGCAGGTCGTCGAGATCAAATCTTGTAAACACCATATTTCATGAACTACTGAGCAGTCTTGATGAAACTGACAGTGAATAAGTCTCTACTGATGACCTGGCTAGATGTTGGCGGTCAAAGATCAGAGGTCAAGTCACATCTTGGTTTCAGTGTGTGGTGGCGAAGACATCGGCTTAGACGCTGGGGCGTCCAAGTCCGTCTTATACCGTTTATATCGACGTTTCAGAGCGCTGCCCGCCCGTTATCATCACGAACATAGAACGAATGGTTACGATGTAAGACTAGACCTGCAGCAGAGATCCTCGACTCTGTGGCTCAAAGAAGCTCGCTCCCGGCTCCACATAACGACGATAGGCACGATAGTCGGCCGCAGTCATCGCCGTTTCCACGGCAACGGACAGTTGCAGAAGATGTTTCTTGAGCGTCGCGGTCATCCTCTATTCCAACACCGGCAACTGCCAACCGTAGTCGCGTGGTAGTGTGTGTCGGTCTGTCTGTCTGTCTGTTTGTTTGTTTGTTTTTCATATAATATCTGAAAAAAAACAATGCAGCTAGGATCATCAAAGTTGACGTAAACATATGGTCCACCAAGAGTCCTGGAAAACCATTTATTGTGTGGTCAAAGGTCACAGATAAAGGTCACGAGGCACAAAAACATTGCCGGCGTGGGTCACGGCACTACGGTGAGTGCTGGCGTCTGTCATCGTCGTCGTCTGTCGTCTGTCTGTAACACTCTCATATGCAACGTAACTCACCAGGGGCAGCACGACGGCGGGCCAGTAGTGTTACGTCTCGTTAAGGCGACACCTTGTTATTCACTAACAGTGACGGTGCACAAACTAAACACAAGAATCAAACTACCTGTTTAAAGTAAAAAATGCAAAAACGGGCGAACAAAAAACGGTAAATTATTATTCATTATAGTTTTCTCGTTACACTGTTTGCATAACGACAATGGACGACGTTAAAATTTACATCCGCTGCTGGTTGATTAACCCCATTCGGTTTCGTGCAGTGAATGTTTCAAAAACAATACGCCATCATAATAGGATTAGATCTAACACAGTAACGCGAAAACCGCTAGACGTATTATACAGGCTACTGCATTCTCTTCATCACGAATTAGTTTTCAGTTTATGAGCGTCGTCAAAGCCGCGTTATTGTTCCAGATGTATGAGATTATTAGGTTAACTTTAGACACATTAAGCACACGCTTTACGTTAGTGTCAGATAAGCAAAAATTTGCTCACGTGCAGTATAAATTTCGCCGACGTGTATTATTAATGTGACGTCATTGATATACTCATGACGCTACTGCTAATCTCTACAAGGCCTTTTAGGCCACATGTAAAACATACCTATCAGTGTTTTACGGCACATTAATCTTCCGTTGACGTTAATGGGAGATTAACTCACATTAATTAATATAAGTTAATCTCTTATTAATATTAATGAAAGATTAATTTGCGGTGGAAAAACCGGCCCTTAGTTCTGGCGTAAAACTACTTTGACAGCCGTGGTGAAAGCAGTCTGAAAGAAGAAGCCAGCACTCACAGGAGTGCAAAGACTTACGCCAGCGATGTTTTTGTGACTCGTGACCTTGACCTTTGATTTTTAACCCCAAAATAAAATAAATTTCCATGACTCATCTTGAAACATTTCTGTGTCAAGTTTGGTGATCCTGGCTGTATCGGTTATTGAGACATCGTGCGGATAAACAGACAGCGATGAAAACCTTACCCCACGACTGTCGACGGCGCGGATAGTGAATTCGCGTGGTTTTAGCACATCACAGGTCCGGTACTTCGTTTTAATTTCGATGCCTTTTAATAAGTAGTGCATTGATCAATCAATTTATTAATAAGGTAAAAACGTATAGCAGGTGTTATACGCAAAAGATTGTGATGGACATATCGATAGTGTAAATACTTCCTCCTCCTCCTCATCATCATCATCATCATCATCATTATAATTTTATTAGCCCGCCCGGCATCGCGATGCCGCCGGCGGGCTTATGTTTTACCGATGTTACTTTTTTAAATGTCGCCCGTCATTTTTGGATGGACGGATCGCAACGTGAATTGTTGCGTTAACACCGTCGATGAAAAAATACTACGGCTACAAATTTGGTGAACTTTGGTCCAGTAACCCCAGAGATCTTGTGGCTCATTTGCATGGGTGGCTAGTCCACGTGGGCTAAAATACGCTGTGCGCTGGATTTTAAAGGTTATTCGCTAGGCGGCAGAAGCATAGCCAGTTTGTAGGTAAGTAAGAAATGCACAGTCGCGTTTGCACATGCCGGGCGGGCTACACGTTGGGCTTTGTCCCGCTTTCTACTAAAAGTACGTATGACAATGCAAATGCAGACCTGCCTATGTAGCCCAGTGGTCAACGAATTCGGGAATTCTGTGTAGTGGAGAGTGACGCACCTAGGTGCCGGTGTTCAAAACTCGGTCCGGGTGCGTTCGCTCTCCACTAAAGAATTATTTCAAATAATTCCGATGCATATGATGAACAGGGAGATAATCCCGGGCAGGAAAGTGGGTTCGACGGTGTCCGCTATAATCTATGACCATTGCTGACACCTTTATTAGCAGCGTCAATGTTGTCAGCCGCGCCGCTGTAGGCTGAAGCTAAAAGGCGAGGCTAGGCACAAACTGGTGTCAATAGCAGCACCAGTCAGGAACTCAAGGCTAGCCAGACGGTAGGCCACGTCTATAAGGGGCGCGTTATAGAAATATCCGACAAGCTGCTCACTTCCTACGTACCCCTGTTTCACCGTACACGTCACGCACACACTAACACACATCAGTTTACCCCTCCTCTCCCTGGGCACGCGCACTGGACCGCTATAAAGTCTCAGTGCTGGGGTCTACAGTAGGTTAGACTTCTGTCTGCAATAATGAACGAACAAACGAATACAAATACAGTAGGGAACAGAACCAACAGTGTACTCCAAGCACTAAATGTTTCAGTGACCTCAAACCAAACATTAAGCAACCAGTTAAATGCGAAGGATGTTCAGCAACACACGAATACATGATAGTGAAAAACAATAACAATGAACAATGATTTATTTCTTCAAATGAATTAAACTATAAAAATAGCAATGATAGCAATAAAACATAAAACATTTGTACTGGACAAACCAGGCTGGATAGCAGCACTTATGGATGCCCATGAAAGGAAGGAAAGAAAAACACATTATGGTTAAAAACATTTAAGAAAACCAGAAAAGTCAACCAACTTAATAGAACGTTTAAAACTAGAGAGTGAATCAAAATTTACAATGTCCGGCGACAATGCGTTCACGGATTTACTATGCGCTCAGTAAAAAAAAACAATCTAGTTAACACTACACTACTGGGAAAAACTTTAAAAAATACTTTAAAACTACATAAAACTACACACATTACAAAAATATTTTACCGAGGGAATACTCTGGTATAGCTTACACTTAGCGGACTGGCAGAAGGCTAGTCAAATGTCCCACTGGCCTAATGGAATCTGCATTAAGCACTTCGGTCGTAAAATGTGGTAGCCTATATATGGGGGCCTATAATAGGCGCATCACGTCAACTTGTACAAAGTTCAGATATGAATGATTGTAGGCTATATATGTCAAAGGACGACCACATTGTCAGCTTTGAACATTTAATTTAGTCGAACCGGAAAGTAACACCATCAGCGGACTGATGCACAGATAACAGTATCCATACAGCAGGCAATAGTTCTGACAACTGCGACAACGCATCGAACCCACTGTTAATAAGCTTGCAGCGTATGGTAGGGAAGCTGCCGACCGTCACTAAAGGCCACACACCGGCTACATACGTATGTATCATTCGTGCCATTTAACTGTTATGTGCGTTATCGTTCTAATATGCCCCCACCACCAGAGTAGGGGCATTACGCGAAGCTGGAGTCCGTCCGTCTGTCCGTCCGTCTGTCTCTCTGACGCCCGTGGCTCAAAAACGATGCCTTTAAGAGGTATGGTTGCTACATAACACTAATAGGAAGCCCTATGCTAAAAGTTGAATCTACCGATCAGCTACAGAAAGCTGAAGTAGTAGTTAATCAATATAGCTGAATATGTAAGGTCAGCAAACGATGCATTGCATATCACACAAAATTTATTCACCATTCATAGAAACTGTACAGTAATCCTATATTTTCTATTGATTAACAACTATCCATTCTGTTCCAAATTTAATATGGTAAAGTGTAATGTTTGATGTGTAGAACAGGACCATTGGATATTGCAATTAGTCTACTCTCCAGCCAACCCAACTAAACTCATGAAAAAGCCGTAATTTCCCAACCTAAACCAACCCAACCCATAGATGGACCCAAGTTACTAACCCACGTCCAACTCTGAGATGAATGTTCATTGTTGGATATCACTGGTGAATAAGGAAGAACAGTTGGCAGAAGAGTCCTAATTATCACAGACCCAGAAGGAATGATCAATGCCTTTCTTCGTAGAATGTATAAATACCACTTTATCAGCGCATGTTTTGAAATCGATGCTGTTACGGATGATATGGATGAGAAATTTTTAAAAACACTGTTGTCTACAGATCACTGTTTGCATCCGTTACTCCATCCTGTCAAAAGCAATCCACATGGGCTTCGTCCAGGAATCATAATCTACAGCTGCCAGTTAGCAACTACAACTTTAGACACAACTCTTTTATCATACGCAGTCTTTACCGATTTAAATAGCATGTAGATTGTTTTTTTGTTTATTTTATGCTATGTGTGTATTACTGCTTTGTTTACTGCTTTTAACTCTTTAGCATGTACGTATGTTATGTGCTTTTTATTAAATACTCAATATCAGACAAATGGCCGAGCTCATGACGACTATTCATCCACAACCTCGATTCAACGTGATCAGGAAGTATATAAGACCGCGACCGACACGGAGACCGTGTCGCAAGGTGCCCGCCGCAGTTATTGCCGCTGACATCAGTGCTGACGTCACTGAGCTATCAAACGAAGACTCGACGGACGCCGGTTTCTGCGGAGAGCCGTTTGCCGACAACGGCGAGCTGTTGTCAAGTCTGTCGCCGCTGTTGTTCAGCATGAAACTGTTCGGACTGTATTTCCACCGCGAAGATCCACATCGTCGACGAACTGACGACCCAGAGTGGAACCCAGCGACGACGACAACTCGCACTTCATCAAACAGACTACGAGTCTACGCCACCGTCGTGCTGATTCTTGTCTGGCTCAACGCCTTTCGGTTTGTTTCGGTGTTCAGTAAAAGCGACAATGGCGCTGCGCTGTTGATGAAGATAGCGATATTGGCGTGGTTCGGACTCGTTGCAATAACGTACACGGCTCACTACGTTGCCAGCCATACTGGGCAACTCGTCGAATTTCTCTCAACCATTCCGGTAACGTCAGACTGCGTCAACGGCGCACGCCGCGCTGTAATCATCTTAACAACCGTGTGCTGGTTAAGCGCAGTCATGGACGTAGTCGCTGGCGGTTACCTCATTTTCGGCAGCACCTACAGCGGAGAATACGACTTCCTGTTCGCGCCGTTCGTCACCCACATCGACGCACCGGAAGATATAATGACAACCGTAAGAGTAATCGGCTATCTCGGCCACATCTACATTTTTCCGAGTGTTTTCTATTCCCACGCCGTTTGCGCGGTACTGGTTTACATTTTATACAACCAGTATGAGAAACTGGAGTACGGTACGGACACGGTACGGATAGTATGGTTGAGAACTCCCATATTCTTCTCCCTATACTCCGAGTGCAGTATTCGTCGTCAGCAAGCGCGGCAGTGAAACTTCGCTGCGAGAAAATTCTCCGGCTTTTACCTGGAGGTGCAAGGTAACACCGGTTCGCCAGTATTCCGGCCGTAAAACGACTGTCGTTACAGTTGATATATGAGAAACTGGATACGAGTTTGCGTCGCGGGATTGGAGAAAAAGGACGGTTCTATGGAGACGTGTCTTTGTTCCGTCGTCGTCACCAGACGCTGAATCGTGCAGTCGGCTCGCTGGATAGGTTCATGATGCTGAACAACGTGGCAGGCTTTCTCTGTCACATCGCCAACATCATCTTCATTCTGTACAGTCTCATCTTCTATGCGGAGTCAACCTCCAGCTGCATCTCCACTGCAGCGAATCTGGTTTGGCTGGCGATAAACGTCAAAGGCCTGTTGTTTTCGGGCAGTTTTGGGGTTATCGTCAATCACATGGTACGTCGTTTGCGATTCTGTGTAAACGTAAGTATTTGTTTTAAGTATGCATGCATCTCTGCGGCGTTGATAGGTTGACAGTGACGTAATTTCGATCTTTTTTATGTAGACTCTTTTGAGTCGACTTAATAAAGTGGGTCTGAAATGTCCGTCCGTCCGTAAGTACGTAGGTCAGCCCGTCCGTCCACAAAAAGTTTCGATTTTAATGAAATTTGGAATGTAGGTAGAGGTCGATGAGTGATGCACGACAGTATGCAGTATGGTCAAGGTCAAAGTCACGAGCCCTTGAAAGTTGGAAATCCTTCCATTTTCAGTAGCTATCTCCTCCACCATTTACAAAGGGAGCTGGCAACTGACCACTCATTCTTAAACTAGGGCACAATATCTACATTTGATCGGGCCGGATTTTTAATATTTGTCCTAGTTTTTGTGTCACGTGACTTTAAACTTGACAGAAACGTCAGTTGTAAAGAGTCGACCGTCAGTTCCGCACGGGGCTAATTTTTAATGCTGTTTTGCTTCTAACAACAGAGTGATCACATCCGTTAACAGTTTTGTTTAGACGGCTGTCTGTGTTTAGTCTGGCTTTTGCGTTTGTTTAATGATCTCTCTTCCTCTGTCTTTCTGCCTGTGTGTGTATCTGTGTTTGTGTGTAGTCTAGTAGTTTTATTCTGTCTGTTGCTATTTTTTGGCTTTGTCTAATACAAATAAAGATGATGATGATGATGATAACGCTCGCTATTTTAGCCTTTACAACAATATAGCTGCTCAAACACTTCTTTCAGCGCATCACTTTGACTATATAGGGCGGGCAAAAAAGTACGCCTTTAACATCCCGGTTTCTGCCAGTGTACTATAGAATATTTAGCATTATAATGTACATGCAAATGTAATGTAAATGTAAATTTGCATATCGCATCGCTTTGGTGCATCCCTGCTGCTATAACAGTACTCTACAAACAACTTGATTGCATAATTATTGTGTTCCTGAGTATATCAAAATATCACTGTTTTCTCGCATTTTTGGTGTCTCAACATTATAAGAGTAAAAAACGGGGCTAACGTTGTTGGCCCACCCTGTATGCACATGAACTGTTTGAGTGTTGCAGGCACACAAATTGCGAGATAGCATCCACGACATTAATATGTCTACAATGGATGCTAAAACAGTCGGCGAGGTGCGTTTATTACTGGCCCGCCTACACATAGTGTAGGGGGCAGTATTGTTTTACTCGTTGGCGTTTGTCTGTGTCTGTCGTCGTCGTCTGTCGTCGTCTCTAACACTCCACAGCGGGCCTACGGGCGGCTTCACCCGCGCAGGCCAGGCGATGACGTCATGCCGCCTCCAGTCTAATTATAGCTCAACGGTAACACGGCACGGCGGACCAGTAGTGTTACGTCCTGGGCGACACCTTGTTTTATCAGCATTTTCGCTAGAGGTGTACTGTTTAGTGATCAGCCTACGTTTGCTGTGAAGTCTTATGTAACACAATGCTACGTGGTAGCGCTGCGGTAGGGCGTTGGACTTGCAATTGACAGGACGCGGGTTCAATTCCCAAGCGGTGGGCTTTCACGTAACATAGGTCCACAGGTCAACTCAGCCTTGCATCCATCCAGGGTCGCTAAATCGAGTACTTGCTTCGTCTGGGTGTAAAGGCGGGATTCTCACCTCTGTCGGGTGGCATATAACACTGTGTGATCCCATATGGCATGTGAGTTTCCCGTAGCGGTGAGGCTAAGTTGTTGCTAACTGATATACTGTTTACTTTACTTTTATTTTGTAAGCCGTAATTTTATAATATTCTGTATTGTATTACATTTTATATGTTCTATATGCAATACGAGTGCTTCGCGTGTTAAAATGGCTACGCCTGACGTCATCACCAGTTTGGATTTGCAACGGTTTTCAGGGAAAATTTCATTCATGTTAGTGATTAGCGTAAGTTTTTTTTCTGGTGAAAACACAGTTTAAGGTGTGATTGGCAGTTTTGGACAAGTCTGTGCGCAAAATATTCCTAGTTACAAGTTACAACATCGAAATTACGACAATGTCATAGGCGCTTCTAGCTATTAGGCCGGGTAGGCCGTGGACTACCCAAACTCGTGCCTGGCCTATCCAAACGAAATTCTGCCCACGTACACCACTCCCGTTGGCCTACCCAAAATTTGCTTGGCCCTTTGACTGGCCTACCCATATGAAAATTCCTAGAACCGCTTCTCGAAAATGTGAGTAAAATCGGTAGACCAAAAGGTTGTCGCGAAAATAAAGTTAGCACATTATTTATTTGCAGTGTAGTACCGTACGTTACATAGGCTATACGTACAATTATTGTCATCACCTGCAAAGCTTAAAGAAAAGGCGCCTTACTGCGGACCTTATCTGAAATTATTTTCGAATTAGTGTATGTTCATATGACGGTCCTATATTCAACTGCAGTCTAAGAATGGCAACGCACTACAACTCATGGAAACCAATACAAGTTGTTCGTAAATTTTTGTCCGATTAACAGATATGAATTTTTTAACGAACGTGTTGTAAACGTTTGGAACAGGTTACCTTCTAATATCGTGAATGAATTTTTCTTCATTGGCAACAATTAGGAATAATCTCTACGCAAAATTAATCTCCGGCTATATAGTACATATTGTTTGTATACGTTCAGTACCGTCTAATTTTCATTCATGTTCTTATGCAAACCGTCTCATTGTACAACTGTTTTATTTTATTTTTATTATTGTATCGCATATTATAATATTATTGTAATTTTGATATCAGCATGTAAGTGGCTTCTGCCCTTTGTCGTTGATGTTTAAATAAAATAAATAAATTTCGGAAACTTTCGTCTACGAATGCCTGGGTATATTTAGGTAAATGTGTTCCTGAGCCGTTTGAATGGCGAGCCAATCGGATTTAGTGTGTTGGGCATCTTTGTGATCGACAAGAACACCATACTGACGGTAAAGTTTCTTGTGAAATTGCACTGCAGTTAGTTTAACAATCATTGTAAAATGCATAAACCAGCAGTGCTGCAACAAGTGCTCAGATTTTTACCGTAGTAGACGTCTGACCTCTCTGGTGTGAGCTCTCCGAATCGCATAGCATCGTTTGCCAGACACTTAAGGGCGTTCAGACAGGATACGGCGCGGCTCCAAAATGATAACTGTTTCATTAGCGATGCCGCAGGCGGGCTTCGTTTTTTCCTGATGTTACTTATTTCTTTTCTAAATGTCACCCCTGTCATTCGACAACGGGTGGACGGATCGCAACGCGGTTGGTGCGTTAACACCGTCGATGAAAAAATGCGTTGAAGTTTGGTCCGCTAGCCCTAAGATCTTGTGGCTCATTTGTATCGGTGGTGAGTCCACGTAGGCTAAAATACGCTGGATTTTAAAGGTCATTCGCTAGGTGCCAGTAGCATATAGCCATAACCCTTCAACTGCCAATGAACCGATGGTCGATGCATTGTTTTATTTCGTAACGTTTTTTAGCCCATTATACGTCGGTTTCATGTACAATAAATGAAATGAAATAAAATTCTGTAAGTAAATATGCCGGGCTGGCTACATGTTTGGCTTTGTTCCGCTTTCTAGTTGACGCTATTCCTGCTCTCTGCAACTGTCAGATATTATAATTAATCCACAAATTTACTCACCATGATGA
>Ga0209363_1001383_pt1 | contig 11554 bp, 8 predicted proteins | sample WorMetexBAHAMAS3_FD_187385 | JGI IMG/M metagenome (GOLD analysis project Ga0209363, IMG submission 187385) | Marine gutless worms symbiont microbial communities from Max Planck institute for Marine Microbiology, Germany - Inanidrilus exumae... | ecosystem: Host-associated > Annelida > Digestive... | reverse complement strand
TCGTTTTGGGCCTCACGAGTTGACTCCAGTTGCTTTTTGTAAGTGCCGCTGACTTCTCTGTCAGACTGCAGTCACTTTCATTCGACTTGTAAGCTGGAAATTAAACGCAAATGTAAACGACAAGGAAAATGCAATGCAGCCACTCAAGAGTGCGGCTAAATACAGCAATCTGCAAATTACTAATTACAGTATCATTCTGTAAACAGAGTATTCTGTTGCATCGCTCCGCGAAGCACTAAGCAGACAGATAATGGCATATCACTGGCGCCTTCTTCTTTTTCTTTATTGTGGGCTTACTTCTGGACCTCAGCACTGAGACCATGTAACTGTCAAGTGTGCTAGCACAGGGAGAGGAGGGGAATTGGTAGGTGTGAGCGGATGTGTGCGTGAATGAAGGATAAGTAGGAGGTGAACAGCTTGTCGGGTATTTCTAGCGTGCCCCTCTAGATGTGGCCTACTGTCTGGCTTAGCCTTGACTGGTGCTGTGTGTTGCACCAGCCAGAGGCCAGCCAAGTCTATTTACTTTGGCTCACGTGGCGCGGCAACAACCTTGATCAAGCAACGGTCACTCTTTTCCTGCCCAGGATAATATCCCTGTTCATCATGTGCATAGGAATTATTAGAAATAATTCTTTGGTAGGCAGACACGCCAGGGCTAAGGTTGGCTCCTGAGCACATCACACTCTACTGCACATGGAGCCCCACGTGCGTTGACCACTCAGCAAAATGGGCAGGTGATATCACTGGTCCCATTGTGTTGCAATGTTTTATAAATAATGCGAAATAATACCATCATCTTCAAAACCAAACTATATGCTATTTTACTTGCAGTGACCCTCATTCGTCGTAGTAAAGGAAGGAACTTTATAATTTGACTCTATGTCAGCTTGGAAGCTTTCAGCTGATTTGATATCTCAAAGCAGATCTTGTGCAGACTATTATCAAAGATAATATCCATTTGGCTAACAGTGGAAAAACAATCGTCTTGTGCTGAATCCCAAGTCACGTCAGTAATCGAGGCAATGAGGGGGCTGACAATTCAGCCAAGTTAGCTCTCTCTTTGCCAATTACAAATATGAAACTTGCAACCCGTGGACTTATGCCAACATCTCTACATTCGGTTTGGACAAGTTTGGAAATATGGGACTGTTGTGAGGGTAACAGACTTCACTCTATTTATCCCATTGTCTGCATTGTTACACACAGTAAACAATCTTCCCCATGATTGCACGCTTCTTAACTCCAAATTCATCATCGTTGCCAACGACCTCCCAACATACGAGTCCTGCAGTCTTTTTGTGGACGGATGGATTGACGGACATGTGACACCAAATTTATTAGGATGACTCGGAAGAGTCAACCTAATAAACATTTAAAAAATAATAACAGTTTTTGTTGCCTGTATGTCTGGCCTTGAAAAGCATCGGATCTACTCAAACAGCCAAGGTGCCTGCACTAGAGCTAAAACCCTACTTATGGCGGCATAACGCCAGAAAACTTGGCACGTAAAACAAAGCTGAATGTAGAGTAGTATTCAGTAAGCAAGTCACTCGCATAATGACCAAACTATTCAAATGAGCTTGGCTACAGACCGTTCACCACCAAGCTGTTTCTCTTCAAAGACTTCACACGTGCCAAGCACGTCATCATTGAGTCCACTCACTGTCGTCACAATTGACCCACCGCACGCTTGCATCGTACGTTTGAGATCGTCCTCCACCACTCGACCAGCACAAAACATGTCTCTGTCACACAGTGTAAATGCACTCTCTCTCACTTCCATTCAACCAGCAGTTTTCATTGGCAACCAACTTCAGCTAAACAGGAAATGTCACAAATGCGCCATGGTATTTTAAGACAAACACAAAACTGACAACTGCACAGCTGTTACGTTTTACCTAGAACGGCATTTGCCAATGAATAAACGCACGTACAAATGTGGACACCGAACAGCCATCAGCATTTTTGTTGTCACAATCTTTCAACTGGTAAAAGTCGCAACGGCATCATCAGCCTTGAAAAAATCTGTTAAGTAGCTGTGAGCAAGAGGTCATATCAAAAAGAAAATTTTTGTGTATAATTTTCTTGCACAAAAAATCTATAACAAGCTGCTGCTGTTTTACAGCCTGTGTTAGCAAGTACCTCAGTTAAGAACTGGAGGATTTTGTTGCCATTGCTGACAGCAACTAGTGCACTCAGACGCTTATGTTCTTGTCAATTGTGTTACCTGCACCATCTCTATACCGTCAACATTTATAATGAAAATTATAAAATACTACTAATAAAGTAGACGTGCTGCATGTCCGATTAACTGAGTTGCATGCAGCACACCAAAACCTGCCTTGTTACTTATTTACCTAATAGTAACTACTAGTAAGTCAGTCAAGAGGGTGGAACTGCATCACTGTGCCACATTTAGTCGAAATCGCTTCAACCGTGGACGATATATCACGATTTTTCGATATTTCAAGATGGCGGCCACCGCCATCTTGGATTTTCAAAATTTTTAATGGTCAGAATGGTCAAAGAAAGTCGAACTGCATCACTGTGCCAAATTTCGTCGAAATCGCTTGAACTGCAACTGAGATATTAAGATTTTTTATTTTTAAAGATGGCGGCTGCCACCATGTTGGATTTTAAAAATTTCAAATTTTTAACGGTCGAAAAGGTCAAGAAGGTCGAAGTGCATCAGTTAGCCAAATTTCGTCCAAATTGCTTGAAGTGAGGCCGAGATATGGTTATTTATGGACTCTGCACGCAGTTGACATTCCAGCAACACAGTTCACAACAGCTGCTGCATGTCGGCAAGAAAAGCTCATGTCACATCATCTACAGAGTGTTTCTGATGTGATCACTAAAATGTCGCAGTCAAATGAAGAACTCGAGGCACTGAGTTTACAATAACCCTATATAGTATAGCACAGTTACCAGTAGGCCAAACAAGTGCATCACAACAGCAATGAATACAAAGAGAAACATCATTTAAACCTGTCGGCAAAATACTGAGTTGCAACATCTCCTATGGGTAGCTTTGACAAGACAACCTTCACTCCACTCTGGTGTATTTTGTCCAGCTTACTGTACAAAATCGACCACTCAGCATCCACCACGGCCTGGTATTCCTGGCACATAATTTCACATTACACAACCAATACACTGCATATCAACAACAGTCACATATTGTACAATACAATCAGTGGTGAAAATTCACTTTTCATGATGATTCGCATTTTTGCGCCAAAATTGCCAACTGATTAGCAATCAACAGTATTTGATTACCAAAATATAATATATACCTCGCAATTCTGTATAAGCAAGCACAATGTTACTTACAACACTATAGAAGACCAATAAGTATTAAAGCCGTCTGTTCTGTGCTGACAATTCCTGACATGCAACCAGGCTACAGTACAACTATACAGTCCCACAGCGTTTCTGTGCACACGGCGTATGATGATTCGCACCGGAATGCGCGAATATCAAATTGATTCACAAGCACCCGAAAATACGTCGCATTTTGCGATACGAATCACCTTATTTTCATCACTAAATGCAATGCTGCCGGTCACTTAATTAACACTGAATACAGACGGTAGCAATTAACAATACAACTGTTTTATAGCCATTACACAAGTCAACCTGTGTTAGCCAGCACGTCCAGTTAAAACTAGAGAATTTTGATGAAGCAAAGTTCTACTGCACACGTGCCGTTGCTGAAGGCAACCAGTGCATTTAGATTACCGTATTTCCTCTAATAGAAGCCGGGTCTCAAATACAAGCCGTGTGTCAGACTTCATTTGTTCTAATACAAGCCGACAGAAGACAGGGTGTCTAAGGGCGAATACCATAGAGCTAACTGCACATTACCCAGTAGCACTGTGGTGCTTTGCGTCATTCGGACGTATTTCGTGATTAGCAGAATGGCGACGCGGCGGTATGGCATCTGAAGAAAAAGCGAGGTTCTAATACAAGTCGGGTCTGTAATAGAAGCCGGGGGTCTGACACTATTGTTCTAATAGAAGCCGGGGGCTTCTATTAGAGGCAATATGGTATGCAGAAGACAATAGACACTATTGATATTTCTGAACAGATTGGGCTAACGCCTATTGTGTCCCAGCCAACGCAGGGCTCCAACATTTTAGACCAAATATGTTTCAGTTCCTTGCTACAGCACTGTTAGAGTTATAAAATCGGTAGTCAAAAGCGACCATCAGGTAGCTTATAATGATACAAACATCTGCAGACAAAGGTTAAAAGGATTTTGCAGGACAGAAAGTGGACACTAACAGAGCATGCTTTGTTCTTGTCTAGTCTAACTTCAGTTAATTTTGAATCAGTCTGTGATGAGTCTGATGTACACAAAGTGTTCGATACTTTTTATGAGAAAATGCTCAGTCTGCTCGTCACATTTTAACCAGAATGCAGAATGGTCCATAACACTTTCCAACCGAGATCCATTCTACGTTGTGTCTCAAAAACACAATACACTTGATTTTTGATCATAACTTCGGAACATTATAGACGAAAAGATTCCCAAGGAAACGCTCTAGTTAACTATTACAGGGTCTTCCACCTCACCTTAACTGTGTTGCTACACTACCTTGTAAAATTCAAAAATTTAAAATAACGGCTGAACTTCTACTCATACCATCAAAATTAATCAGCTTTACTTGAAATGTAACGATATTCAGATGCGACAAAAATATCACAGTGATGATTTACTTAATTTTTGTGCAATATACGAAGCACAGAATGCAGAAAACATACGAATGCTAGGAATATAATTTAATGATAAACTCCATGAAGATTATGCAACACCCGTGTACAACTTCACACAATGCCACAAATACATTTTATACGTAAACCATGCTGTAATGCTTAAGATATTATTCAACGCATAATTGCAGTATATATCAACACAAGCAGAGGCTGAAGTCATCATCAAAACTATAACACTGCTTTCAAGTTTTGTAACTCAGAAAAACTGTTATAACCAGCACTGACACAACAATAGTGTAGGTTTAAGGAAACTCTATTTAACACTCAAGCTAACTAAATCATACTTACTTCAACTGAGTCAACACGAATCTCAGCATTGTCTTTCTCTGCCTTCAGTTCTAACTCAATGTTGAGCAATGCTATTTTCGGATTTTGGTAGCTTTTTGGCTGCATTTCAAATCCGGCATAGCTAAACGTCTTCTTAAATGCAACGCCAGCAACCAACAAAGAATCCTAAAAATATTAAACATCGAAAAGTCTATATCTGTAAACTCACAAGACTCACGGATATTAACAGCAGTCTGCAACACACATAAATATACCACACAAAAGATAATAAATTAGCCCAGTGCGGGACTGACGAACGACTTGTACTTACTGCCAACTTCAAAGTCATATAACACAAAAACTAGGACAAAAATCAAAAATCCGGCCCCGATAAGCTGTAGGTATCCTCCCCCCAATTTAAGAATCTGTGGTCATTTGCCAGCCCCCATTTAAATGGGGGAGATAGCCTTTAAAAATGGCCGAATTTCTGACTTTCAAGGGCTAGTGACCTTGACCTTGGATCAGGTCATACTGCTTACTGTCATGCATCAATCGTCGACCTCTACCTACATACCGGTTAGTTAGTTGGAGTTTAACGTCCCCTTTCAACACAAATATGACTATATCAGAGACAAAAGAAATTTCATTAAAATCAAAGAAAGTTTTTGTGGACGGACGGACATTTGAGACCCAGTTTATTAGGTCGACTCGTCGGAGTAGACCTAAATATACCACACACAACAGAAGAACAAAAACACATGTTAGCTTCAGCAATACACTAACCCCATGTCGATATATTTTTTAAAATAACAGAAACACTGAATAGCGCAAACTTTTCCTCCAAGCATACATACCTCAAGAGCTCCTCCCTGAATCTTCTTTACTCCAATCATGTTCAGCGGAAGTAATTCATCAAGCATCATAACAGCATCCACAACCATGTTAGCAAAGAATTCTTTCTGATGTGCAACAAGCTTTGAGCTTAGTGCTGTCGCAGCACACTTCTTCAACAGTTCCCTATGTTGTCTACAGTAACCAAAACACCAGAAGCCAATACAAGCACTTGTTGATAGCCATTACTTCCTTAGCAAACAGCTATTACAATGAAACAATATCACAACAATGCAAAGTATAATTATAACTTAAGCAAAAACAAACAAAACTTTGCAAGTGAAAACATGGCATTATTGCAACAAAATGCAACCGTGTAAAACTTACTCAGCATCCGACTCCTTCACCTGCACAGCTATGTCACGAATACGTTGAATAGCCTACAGCACACAACTTCACACTATACAATACACTACAATATTCGTTTAATAAAATAAACGGCAAGTACGCATCATTTGAAAGTGTCACTAACTGTTTTTGTATAACATACGCATAATAAAATTGTTAATGTTTAGTGTTTGGGTTAGAGATCGCACCGGTTCTGTTACTGGTCCTGGACCGGGCCGGTCCAGAACTGGATCGGATCGGTGCCGGTCCAATTTTTGGACCGGCGCCGGTCCGTTATTTGCATTTTTGCATTGCGACAATGCTGAAACGGTTAAGCCATAAAGCCATAAATTTGCAGCAGCTGCGAGACACATGAACCCGACTGTCTGAGTCTGGACTTTGCACCTACTGCCACGCTAAGCTATTAACACACGTCTGCTCACATGAGCCAACACTCTTTTGATGTCTGTGAAAACTACTCACCAGTTCTACTGCCACGTGTGTTAATGCAACAATGGTCTCTCTTGTTTCAAGCAAGCTGCTCAAGCCTGCCTACTGTACGCTGCAATGCAAGCGTACTTAGTCAGAATATTACGCGTTTTCAGCATGCCAGTCAATGTGTGATTCACTCATAGGCCTCTTTAGGCTTTGCACAATCACCCAAAAAAAACAGTGAAAACATATGTTACATCCTATGCCTAACTACGTCAAGAAAGTACAGATAAATAATTGATCTGCCAAAATTAAGTGACGTCATTCGTTCTAATAAAAAATACATAAGTACTACTTGCGAGTATTAAGTAGCGTTCTCACTGCGGCCGTTGCACGCCCGCAATCGAACGTGTGCGAACGCGAGGGACGGTCTAAAACTTTAGCATTGAAGGCATGCTACGTACAACCGTCGATCGACGTAACACACATGGACGTAATGCGCGACATGCGACGATTGTAAGGCGCACGGCCGCAGTAAGAATGCTACTTAACGAAGCAGACCCGCGGAGTCGCCGGTGTTCATACGCACTCCCACCCCTGGTGCCTGTGTATCGCTTTCCCACGATCTGCAGTAAGGCAGTCTGCCCACATACGACTTATCAGATCGTCGTGGGTGGTCCGATCCGATCCACAGTAACAATTTGTTACTGGATTGGCCGGTCCAATTTTATCTGGACCGTGCGATCTCTAGTTCGGGTTTTTGCAATGAGTTCGTAGTCATGTCGTCTGCGTCTGAGGTTGTAGCTGCATTCAGTCCTTGGAGGCTGCAGCAAGTGTAGCACATGCCGATCATCGTTCAGCACACATTCAAAGAGTGTCTCATCTGCAAGTTGGAATTGTTCCACTACTGACTGGGTGTCAACGTCGCAGTAACCCAGTCGCTTGCAGCGCCGCAGAAACGACTCCAGACGGTCACGGTCGGCAGCAGAACATTAACCTGACCAAGCTGGGGCACAGTAGAGTAGTCTGGCTTGGACTGTAGCCTTGAACACGGAATGGAGAGCATGTCCAATAAGACCATGCGCTTTCACACTGTTTTGATCAGCTCAACAACACAATCTCCCTTGATCTCCGTCGTCGTACATGGTCTCTGCTTAACCGTTTCCGAACGGGTCAAGGTCCATGTCGTGCAAACTTGCACAAATGGAGCCTAGCTCAATCACCTTCTTGTGATTGTGGCCAGCGACAAACCATGAACCACATTGTCGACACGTGTCCATTGACGAAATTTGAACGTGGACTGAATCTACTCCACGAAGTGGATGATGACGCAGTCATATGGCTGGAATCTACAGCGACTGCAGCACTCGCGAAATGAATGAAAACAACACGACCACATGAAGAGACTGGTGCAACTAAAAGTGGCCAAAAGCAACAATTACAACAACTTATGAGAATCTTATGAAGCTCAACAAAGAACTATCATGTTAGTCTGTGGTTACAAGTATGACTAGGAGTCTGATGTGATTGCAGGGAGGAGGGAGATGATTTCATAAAATTATAGCACAATGAATCTGCAATGATCATGTATGTTCACTGCCAACTTCTTGCATCCAACTCAAGAGTATTCAAACACAATTCACAGACTCCCCCTCCCCTCCTTACTGTATCATAATCATCAATCAAATCATTGTGACCACGGCATTATCGACTAAAAGGTTCCACAATTAGTGCAACACTTGTTCAACCCAACCGTCCATTCACGGTAACTACCTATCTGCCAACCACACTAATGCAGCAACTATATCTGTAAACTGTATCATTCATGCCACTATCAACATAATTTGCCTACAATGCAGATGGCATACTCACGTACCATTGTTAATGCCCAGAAATCAGGAATCAGCAAACTGTGATGCTGTATGCATAAGCTGTACTGTTACCTCTTGAAACAGACAATAATCACTGTATCAGTCGTGCCACTATCAACATAATATCATGTAACAAAGCAAAAACAACCTGTACAACTTTACGCGGACAGACATGCTTAACTGCTGCATTAGACAGCATGCAACATTTGTATAATAATAAACTGCAAATGCATGAGATATAACTCTTGTACCAAGCTTGTAGCTCGTCGAAATGCCCTAACAATAACTTGCGGGTGGACACCCTCCTCTATAAACGGCTTGCACTGTTTAAGAAACTCTCCTGCGAGCAAAACCACACTTGTAGTTCCGTCACCGACCTGGCACAACACAGCACTTGCATGCATCTCACCAATGCTCGGAAACTAATAAATCTAACAGAAAAATGTACAACTAATTAACGAACAAACAAACAAAAGAACTAACTAACTAACTCGAAATAGCACCATTGAACAGAGCACACAACTTCCTACTAGCCTTTCATAGTACCTATCTTACACCATTTCTTTGATATAGCAAGACATTAGTGGAAAATTGCCGGTTTAAACCAAACACCACCTGAATCTGGTGCCCTGGATGGGGGTGGCCCCAATGGAATTCCAGAGTCCCTGGACTATTGTATGACGTTGACTGCATGATGCTACAATCGGCCATTTTCGTAGAACTTGTTAAAAACAGACAGATGGACAGACACAGGGTGACAGCCCATACCACACTAACATAGCAGTAATAACTGGCAGTACTACCAGTACATTATCAATCAGTGTCAGTAGTCATTCAGCAGGAATGTTGACGATAATTTAATTAGCAGCGAATTCCTTAAGACGGGCAACATAAGGCCTACAACAGTCTATCAAATATTGTGTGTAGCCCCAAATATAAAGCCAGCAATAAACAGCTTTATCGGACATGATTTTCCCGTGACATTTCTCTGACTCATGATCAATTCCCCAACTGAGTTGTTATGTCCCAATCAACACAGAACAGGTCATTTCAGGGAGACGTTCTTCCCAACAAATCTGTTGGCTTGGTACTGAAGAACCTAAACCCAACACAACAAAAGCAATCAGGACTAACATGATCTAAACTAACACAAAAAACACACAAAATGCTAAACCTAAACAAGCACATAAAAGCGACATCTAAACCTAAACCAAAGTGCAAATTTAAGAACTGTTCATGTGTGTGTACATCTTAAGCACAACTGTCATATACAATACAGCTCAAACCAATTGATCATTTTCCCTCCTAACCTCCAGACAATCAACATAGCTCAGATGCTGACTATTGCAGGAAAGGGGAAGGTCAATTCTCTGACAGCTGCCTAATAACCAAATTCCGACATTTCCAGGTTTTCCAGACAAGTGGTCACCCTGGTAAGTTAATTCACAATGTCCCCAATTCTAATGGCTACCCTAAGAAATATTCCAGACTGGATAAGTGGTTATGCATACAAAACAGCGTCTCTTCTAAATGATGTATAAGTGAAGCGAATCAATAACCTCAGCATCTTGTGACTTTGCAATCTCAACAAGTGTCTTGGCTGCAGGGTGGACAACATCAAGCAACTTCATGATCGTTGCACCATCGTTTGATATTGACGCCTTGCCTGTATTGCAAACACATCTTACAATGGCAGTCATCTCTGTAACATTCACTAGGTGTCATACTGAGTTACTGACTGCTTCTTCAGGACTGCTAAGAATAAAATAAGCCGGCAGAAAAAGCTCAATACTTTATAACGAGTAAACATTTTATGGAATTTTTTTTTATATTTTAAGAAGGAATGACTTCCTGACATTTTCTTATAAACTTTACTCAAATGCTTGTAAAAATTACTACTTTTTCAAACTGCCATGCCATTTTTCAAGTTAATGCACCCACAAACATGGTACAAATACGTACAGCATCATCACCTGGTTTATTTCTGGCTTACCATGTCTGGAGAGCAATGTGAAAATGCTACCACATTTTAGTCAAACCTGAAGAAACACAACTAGCTGCAGGACATCCTGTATTGAGTCTGGGATAAGCTGTCACAAAGCACTGCTCAGATTCACCAAGATACTCCAAGTTAACACGGTACTGGCCACACTGCACATGTCGTGTAACAAAATGTAGTTTGGTATCAGTGAACTGTTGTTTTATTACATTTTAACTGTTGACAATCTTGATATTTTGGTGTTGTTAATTTCAGAGAAATTAAAACACTGACTCCCTTAGTTTGAGTGCACATAATTGGTGTACTACAGTGTGTAGTAACTGGGGAAAACGTGCAAAACTGACTGCCGAAGCAGCTCTAAATATTTTAATTAAAAATTTAAAATGCTTATTATAGGCTCACAGAGCCTATCATGAAAATACTCTATGGGGCAAAAGAACGGCCTTCACGCGTTTGGCTATAACTCTGCCGAAAGTGAACCGACTTTGATGAAATCTGGAACAGTGTGAGCCAAATCTTGGTGGCTGGCCCTGGCAGATTTTGGGTGCGATCTGCGCAGTAACGACAGTTTGAGAGGCAGCCAAAATTTTGCTTTTTTGTCCAGTAAATAATACACGATTTCGCCGATTTCCCGTCTAAAATTTTTTACAACATTCAAACACAACAACGTCAATCGGTGTCGCCATGTAAACATTCGAAACAAAATTTTGCTGAGATATAGGCCATTTAGCTGCCATCAAAATGGCGGCCTTCTGCCATCTTAGATTTTCAGGAATTAACTGCCAATGCAGTTCACAGGGCAAACGTGCATCATAATGCCAAATTTCACACCGGCATGGTTCACCTTGCCAAATTTTGCGCCGATTTGTCAAATCGTTGGAGATATGGCTGTCTTTCAATTTTTCAAGATGGCGGCTGTCCACCACCTTCGATTTCTAAAAGTTTGAAACATTAACTGCCGATACCCTCCAGAGGGCCGATATGCATC
>Ga0209363_1001382_pt1 | contig 11554 bp, 6 predicted proteins | sample WorMetexBAHAMAS3_FD_187385 | JGI IMG/M metagenome (GOLD analysis project Ga0209363, IMG submission 187385) | Marine gutless worms symbiont microbial communities from Max Planck institute for Marine Microbiology, Germany - Inanidrilus exumae... | ecosystem: Host-associated > Annelida > Digestive... | reverse complement strand
GACATACGATGGGCAATTTACTTTAACGACCAAAAAATCATTGCATATCATCATTAAAGCTCCTTGGTTCACAGCAGCGAAATCCCTCGCGAGATTCTCCGTCACGTGATGGGAATCCCGTGACGTAATTCTAGCTCTTGCACCTGTATTATTCCGCTGTACCGTTCGTTGGTCGGTTTACCGCAGGCCTTGTCGTCACCTGTGCGCAGACCGCAGGTAGCTGCTTAACACGCCAATGACAACAGCTGCTAATTCTGATTCTCTATCTTTCGCTGCATTTTCTCGATTAATTTCATTATAGCCGCCATGTCGCCTTTATACAACCTCGCAGAAGGCATGGAATGCGGTTTATTCGTGACATAAAAAGGTAAATGCTTTCCATACTCGTTACCGAGCGTTGGGCCCGGAGCTGATTCCGGTGTATGGGCAGTATTTTGCGCAGCTATTGGGATTTCAGAAAAATCTTATCATCTTTGGCATCAGAAAACAAGAGTGTATGGCTATCGTGCGGCGTTGTTTGCATGATAATAAGTTTAACTGTTTCGACAAATCACCGGCTTTTGACGAACAGACAGACAGGCAGACGGACACACATAGCGTATACCGCGCTTGCATAGCATCACGCGGTAAAAGTTATTACCTCGTTGTTTTTCTCGATGTAACGGTGTTGTTATAACACCTTTTTAAAGAGACCTCTCATTGAAAAATAGAAATCACGTGAAACTTAACAATTCTGGATACGGACTAAGCCTATTACAGCTGCCAGAGGAAGAGTATGTTAGTTGATAAACAAGGTGTCGCCCTAACGGGGGCGTAACCTTACTGACCCGCCGTGCAGTGTCTGCCGCCCGACCGCCCACGCGCCCGGCGGCTGGCCCGCCCGTTCGCCGGCAGCGTTACAGACGCCGACAGACGACGATGACAGACAACAGACGCCAGGCTAGGCTTTTTATGCTGTGTTTGTTTTTCTGTTTTTCTTTTTTGTCTCTTATTACTGATTGGGAGTGATTGTGTATTTGATGTGTGTGTTGTTTTATTGTTTTAACTGTGCCTTGAGCGTACAATAAAGATGATGATGAAAACAATACTGGCCCATCAGGCGGGCCAGTAATAACAGACATCGTTGACAGAAGTAGGCCTATAATGAACATGTGGCATCCGGCCATTATATATTACGTGTGTGACTAAGCATCGAACTTCTTGAAGTCTATCAGCCAAATGATCGACCTTATTAACTATCACAGGTAGAAACCGGCCTACAAATAGGCCTAAAGTTAAATTAGTTTAAGCCAATAGTCTCTTACAATGGTTAAAGTGGCGTGGGACGCCGTCCCCATGCTTCAAATATATGGTAGAATGCGTTCCCCCACGTCAGGTATCCCAACGGACGCACGGGGACGGTAACGGGAACGCGTGACACAACGCAAAAGACATTAGTAACTGAAGACGAATGCTCGACTAAGTCGACTGTAATGATGTCTGATAACAAAGTGTAACGGAACGTATTTGTAAAGTTTCATTTTACTGGGGGCCCGGTTTAACAGCTAAGGGCCGGCAACTGCTGACAGGGGGCCCAAACTGTAAATCACAGTACCCCCAAATCTACGTTTTTACTTTAACCACTAGGTATTATTAGAAGAATGTCCGCCAGCTAACTTTATTGGGCCAGTTGAACAGTTGGCGAGTACAGACCGCAGAGAGGAGGATATAAATCAGAAGCGACGACAGGAATCACTATAGATAGATTTACACGTCAAGCGTTGCGAGCGACTTACGCGCATGCCGGCGGTTAATTGGTGGGTATTTTTAGCGCGTTGACTAAACAGACAGCGGGCGGGCGGCGACGCGACGACGGCCACTCAATCGACGCGAAAAGTTTATATATACGTGGACGCGGCGCCCGCGTATTTACGCTCGCCGCGGATCGGCCGTAAACTGATCGACTTGTCGCAGTCTATACAGTCGGTGTTATTACGTCGGTCGTCTGGAGGTGTATCTCGCCCTTTCGCCCCCGCTGCCGGTGGCCGCCGACCCCGTAATTTGTGTATCAACGGTCCGAGGCGTCTTTGATGCGCGGCCCGAGGTGCGAAAAAGCGCATCGTTGACCGGTAATGGTCGGTTGCAGCAGCCGTACGTATAACAATGCGTCGTCGGTGACTCGTCGTCGGGTTGTCTTTGATATGCGACGAGCTGTCCGCCGCTAGACAAAGCCGGTTACGACTCATCGGAAGGTCGTTAGCGCGAATTAGCCAGTCGCCCGCTGCGTCTCGTGTGGCTCCGTCTGGCGATTGCTCGTCGATCGCGGCGTTATATTGCTTTGCACGCGCGACACTGTCGTCCCGGAGCGAGTCGTCGGACGTCGACTCATCGACTGCCATCGGCCGTCTCTATACACGGGAGTCTGTTCGGTCCGAAGAAGGACTCGCTGAGTCGAAGAGCCGTGGAGCGAGCTCGTTGACGGGCCGATGGCCGTTGGCGTAGCGGCGGAGGAGACGCGAGCGTGCTGGCGGTCACGGCGATCGCCACGTCGCGAAGACCGTCAGGGGTGAACCGTGGCATGGGATGCGGCCGCTGCCTTGACCCGTGTCGTCTTAGTACTACCGCCTGCCGCCGCCGCTGCTACAACTCTCCTCTCTCTTATTCCGTCACTCTTCGGTGAGTACCAATCGACGCGTAGGCTTATAACTGTAGAAGCAGCCAGCACTCACAAGAGTGCAAAGACACACGCCAGCAGTGTTTTTGTGACTCGTTCACTTGACCTTTTTGACCCCAAAATAAATTGGTTTCCCGGACTCATCGTGGCACATTTCTGTGTCACGTTTGTTGATCCTATAGCTGCATCGGTTTTTGAGATGTCGTGCGGAGAAACAGACGGACACACAAACAAACGCAGGTAAAATCCTGCCCCTGCCGTCAGCGACTCGGCTCGTCCGTCCCAGTCGTGCCAAAGACGGCGGAAAACGTTTCAATGTACGCACACGCGTACACACGCATGACCGGCGAACGAGAAACGACGTAGAAAACGTTTAAATACGCCGAGCGTAACACGTCGACCAGGTGTCGCAAAGAGATGAAAATTTGCACATAACGAAGAGATGTTTTGAATCCTTGAAGACGTCACGCGTTGCCTTGGTGTTAAAGTCGTCGTTGGTCGTCCGGTGGATATAGATCTACCTCCACAGCGACGCTATAGCCATACCGAATGTACGACAACTGCACCGTAGCACCGATATAACCGATACCGATATCATTATAACCGATTTAACCCTCGGCGATCGACGTCAACGTTTGCCGTATATATTGTTCTCTGTCGCCTGACACGTGATACTTGTTACTTACTTGATACTTGTCGAGTAGTCAGCTGGGAAGCAAGGCTTTAATTGCTGACATCGGCCCAGAAGTCGTCCAGCCCGTTCTTGAAAACTTGGACAAATGTAGCGTTGACAACCTCCAGAAGGAGCCGATGCCGATTCCGTTCTCCAACCGAGCGGGTCGGTCTAAAACATGACGGGACAGACGGGCCAGACGGGACAGCCTATACAGACGGGACAGCTATGTAGATGTGTAACTGTGTCTCATCTGTACTAGCTGTCGTTGACGAAACACAGTAGTCTTGCAAACGGGACTACAAGTAAGGCCTATACCCAAATGTGAGTTCTACTGAGCAAACACGTCTTTATAGTCTGTCCCATCTGCCACAAGACCGGCTGTCCCGTCTGTCCCGTCATGTTTTAGACCGACCGATACTTGTTACTTACTTGTTACTTGTCGAGTAGTCAGCTGGGAAGCAAGGCTTTAATTGCTGACATCGGCCCAGAAGTCGTCCAGCCCGTTCTTGTAAAGTTGGACAGATGGAACGTTGACAACCGATTCCATTCTCCAGCCGATCTCTGACTGAAGAAATACTTCCGACAGTTCAGTCTGTTTCTGCTGACATACAGCAATGTTTTCGTGACCCGTGACCTTGACCTCCTGACCCCAAAATAAATAGAGTTCCAGCTTATGAAGTCTTTCACTATCAGATTCTTCATGCCACGTACCAGCTTAGTTGCTGTTTTCTTACTTTTTTCAAACACTGGATGTCTTTATCCAGATGTGGAGACCACACTTGAATACTCTTCGAATGTTTTTTTGACAATTTAACTTACCGTTATTAGCGGTTTCACTGTAAAAGTATAGAATAAATTCTGTAGAATAAATTTTGCTGCATATTCACTTTAACGCACAGAAGGCGGTTACAGAAGCTGGAATCGGTTTTCAGACTTCGACACAGTTGTTGAGAATTAAAGTTGACTTTTTCTCGTGACTGCGATCTTTACTCTTCAGAGACTAAAGGAAAGGTAAGGAAGAGTATTTATGTAGCGCCTTTTATATACTATGTATATCTCAAAGCGCTCAGGCATGGATCACACAGTTTTACCTGCAAATACACCATGCCTGCCTTTCCTTCGTAAGCGTTCACCAGATGTCGCCACCCCTAACTGAGGTAAGAGACATCCAATTGCAGCTTACTACTCATCTGTGGACCACGAAGGGATGAAAGGCTGAGTTGGCCTGGTTGGTTGACCTATAGCGGACGATTTACCCACATAAGTGGTCACTCGTCAGCTACAGGTCGAGCGCAAGACAAGGAAAGTTCGCCGGCCAAAGACCGACGTTCTACCGTTGTGTCACGCAACCAACCAAGGCATTGGTTTACAGGTGTGCGGCCGAGCAGTAGAACACGCCGTCATCCGGTGTCTGTCTGAACAGTGGACAGTAGGTTTTGAACTAGATGACCTTTGCATCCTGGCTCGTTGTGACACTGTCTAGATCAGTTTAAGTCTAGGTCGCGAGTCATAGGAAGAAAATGTTCCCTTTGAGCTATGGATAGAGTCGATAGATTGAAAACTGCATGTTGGTAAAATCGGAATTTTACGGCGCAGTGCGCGGGAAAATCTGGCGGTAACGACACTGTGCCGTTTTCTCTGTGGCGTGGCGCTCTACCGAGTGTTGTTGATCTAGTTCGTTGTTTGACAAATTCTTTGTGCTAAATTGGTTGGTGTTAATGTTAATGTTAATGTCAATGTGAAGATTAAGGTGACGCTTCACGAGCAGAGTCCGTTACAGGGCACCTTACAATATTAAAGTTACAGTCTGTCACACAGGTGTTCTAGTTAGACGACAGACGACTACAGACAACAGACGCCAGCGAGCTAAACAGTACTGGCCCATTAAGTGGGCCAGTAATAACCGATTCTTTATCGTGTTCGCCGATCTCATTATGCTTCTTCTGTTTAATGTGCAGTTTCGGATAAGGTTACATGGGAAGGAACCTTATTTCTCTATTGTAAAAAGGTAAAGGCTTCCCATACTTGTTACCGAACGTTAGGCCCGGAGCTGATCCCAGTGTACAGGCAGTCAACCCGCAGGTGACTGACTATAAGTCATCCACCCGGCGGTAGGCTACCGTTACTTTCCGCCAGGCCTGCGGTTACCTTCCCAGCCGCAGAGCATCACCGCCCCTTGGCCGGTACCAAGTTATACTGCTTGGTAACAGAGGCACATAGGTGTGAACGGCTTGCCCAAGGTTGCTTCGCAGCTTTTGCCCATTCGAACCTTCGACCTATTGATCGCAAGTCCAACGCTCTACCCGTTGCGCCACAACGGCAACGTTTTTATTCTATTGTATTATTCGCCGTGGGCATATTATTGCTGTACCAGACATCATCTATCACTCGTTATATTGTTATACAAACGGCCTTTGTTGCGGGCACTATGTGACCTAATTTGGGACCAAAATCCCGCTTTATCTGCTGAGCCGTGTGACACAGTTTCATCATCACGAACATGAATAAATTTGAAATTTTCAGACGTTCCTTGACCTGCAAAAGTGCAACGTGGTTTGAAGGTCACCGTGGTTTTATATTTCGACTCAACACGGCAAACGCTACAAAATGCTTGAATATATTCATTATAGTTTTGACTCTGTTCATTGGAGGAAATGATGATGATGATGATGATGATAATGATACCACGATAACGTTTACGGTACTGTCATCATGGCAAGCCATTGCCAGAGTTCACCCAGCCAACTTCCACTGTGAGTGTGAGTCCGCCGCTAAAGACTGCCACTGTCTGCATCGGCCGTCGCACATTATTATTATTACTCAACCCGAACGCCGATACTCATGTTACAGTCCCACGGAGGATGGAAAGCTGAGTCGAGGCATGCCAAAGGCTGTAGTATATGACATATCCCAGTGTCTGTCGTGATCAACGCAACTGCCCGCTATGGAGTTGGAACCTGGGTCCTCTCACACCGCAGTCAGTGTCTTGCCACTAGTCCACTACGGCCTGCAAAACTCAAAAGAGAAGCAGAACCGGAATTTTGGGAAGCCCTCCCCAAAACGTAATCGATATAGTCGTTTCCTGTAGTGGCGAGAAAACGAAGAACGACTGAGTTCTAACAGATCACAGCGTCGCCCATAGACACCGTGGAAGTCGACGTGATTGGTGCGACGTGAGCTCCGTCGAGCAAGTAAGTAAATTTATTGACAGCTAGTCGGGCTCGATCGAGCCGGACTAATTTCGTCGCCGTTAGGCCGGTCTTAAATTACGTCCGAACAATTCCGTCGGCGTTCTAGAATTCAGTCGCATTCAGTCCGAACGAACCCGTGACGAATTCGACGAATTCACCACGACCGCGCGTCTACGTTCATGCATGCGCGCGTTTGACAATGACGCTGTCCGCAGCCTGAGAAATTCCCAACCTTTTCCCTCAATCAGAGCCCGCACAAATAAGTTCCCTAAATCTTTCTTGCCGTACTGTTTGAAAAACTTCACATAATCATTGTATATTCTGAGTGACAGGTGTATTGTGATTCTGTATTGTGTGCTCTTGTTTTAATGTTTTAATGTTTTAATGTCTCATGTACAATCCAGCATTGAGCTGCTATACCCGATAAACCAGTATTATTATTGAAGTAGAAAACTCGAAACGCAGGCCTGTGTATAAGTCGTTAACTTTGTTATGTCGGGTTTAGTAAAGTTTTTCGAATTGTAAGTAAAGTAAAGTAAAGTAACGTAAACAGTGTATAGCAGTTTAGCATCAACTTAGCTTTTCACCGCTACGGGAAACTCACATGCCATATGGGATCACACAGTGTTACCTGCCACCCGCCTTTACCTCCAGCCGAAGCAGGTACTACTGTTACTGATCTTTTCCTTTAATGAAATCAGTAGGCCTAAAATGTAGTAATAATGCATAAAAGCTACTCACGCCGACGGAGTCGCGTGAGTAGGTTTTCATCGCTGTTTGTCTGTTTGTTTTTCCAGACGATATCTCGAAAACCAATGCAGCTAGGATCACCAAACTTGATGTACAAGTGTTTCACGACGAGTCTCAGAAATCCATTTATTTGGGGGTCAAAAGGTCAAAGGTCGAGGTCACAACGTCTGTGTTGGTCTTCAGACAGAACGCAGTATTGCCACTGCTGCTGCGGCGACACCGGGTTTTCCCTGCGTCACTTGCCTGCGTCCACTTGCCGCTGGACGCTGGGTTTTCCCCGGCGTGGGTTTTTGCACTCTTCTGAGTGCCGTCTTCTTATAGTTGTCGCTTTACAAGTACGCCAGCATGCGGTCGTTATACTAGTGTTGACGACGGTCTGTGTAGCAACACGCCGCTCCAGATGTACGTCATTCATAAACGTTGGTGTAGACCACTCTCGTCCAAGCGCTATACGTAGGCCTATTTGACGATCGTTTATCGTGAAATAGATCACGTTAAACGTTGTTTGGTTTCGGCGAAAACGCGAACGCGATCACGCATTCGATCGATTTTTACGTCGTTTTTTATCTCCTTCGATCGGACAGCGGGTTTATTCAGCTGTAAATTTGCTACAGTGGCGTAACTGGGCTATAAGAAATGTGGATGTCGCAGCCCAAAAAGTTCCTGGGATACAGGACACCCCAAAAAATTCTGTCAGTGTCACTCCGTATGTAACAGCGAAATTCGTCCGTCTTTCGCAGTAGCCCACGCATCCGCTAACCAGTCCACAAGCAACTCACTTACCGTACGCCTAATTTTACCCCATCTGTACAGGGGTGGGGCGTGGGGTTCAAAAAAGCTGAAAATTTTACGGAATTTCGCAATATAGACGCCCCGCAGGCCGTACCCCTTGGCCGATTGTTATGAAATTTTCACGGTTTGTGGGATGTTTCATGCTGGCTAAGCTACTAAAATCTGGGTGGATTCGTTCAAGGGATTCCCGAATTAAACTTAGGGGTATATGTTACCCCAAATTTTCAACGCCCCCTTGGCGGCGAAACTATACATCGGATGCGATATAGGTGCAAGAATGCTGCAAACCTGTTCTGTCACCGTGCCAAATTTGTTGAGGCTAGGATGACATGATGTTGTTAAACCTACACCAACCCTAGCCCTGCTGACTTTAAACCTAATCCTACTAACCCTAAACTTAAGCTTACAGACGGCGACCCCTACTGCACTGAAGATAGCCTCGTGATTGCCATCCGTGGTACATAAAAACTCAAATGCTAACCGAAACGGAATAGTGTGCGTGTGCAATAATGCCCAACAAGTGTTCAAAGTAATTTGGCAAAAGGCCGCATCGCCGAATTGTCATCCCTCGCGGATGCGAATGGATTCGTGTGAATCTTGACCCCATCTAACACATTGTTTCTTGGGCCCACTTATGTCAGTCCCTAAAACGGCATCTCGATCGGATCGGTTCACCCGTTTTTGCGCAGCTCACCCATGTGCCTAACGCACACAGACACACAGACCACGCTACGTGCGACATCTGTCCAATAGGCCGCACCTATGCTGTGCACGCGATGAGAGAAACCATTATTCGGCGTGCATCAGAATCAAATCCGACATCTAGACGTCAACATGCAAAAATGTTAAGAACTGCTCACGTGTGTGTGTGTGTGTGCGTATCATTGTGCACAAAAGCAGGGAGCAGTTCTGATTACCTTCCCTCTTAGCCTCCGGACAAGCACCACAGCTCAGATGCTGTCTATTGGAGGGGTGAAATTACTTAGGCTACAACCTATGGTGGCGCGGTGGCACAACGGGTAGATCGTTGGACTTGCGATCAACAGGTCGTGGGTTCAAATCCTACGCGGGACAAAAAACTGCGTAACAACCTTCGGCAAGTTGTTATGTGCATCTGTCACCATCAGTATAACTTGGTACCGGCCAAGGGGCGGTGATGCTCTGCGGCTGGGAAGGTAACCGCAGGCCTTGCGGAAAGTAATGGCAGCCTACCGCCGTGTGGATGACTTATAGTCACCTGCGGGCTGACTGCCTGTACACCGGGATTAGCTCCGGGCCCAACGCTCAGTAACGAGTATGGGAAGCCATTACCTTTTTACAACATACAGTGGCACTCTTGAATTTTGACGATTGGCCCTTATGCAGATGAAATGCATTATGCAGCTTGGATAACACTTCATTCACGGTGACCTATATGCCAGCAGTTTCCTTGAATACGGTGAGCTCGAAATAATTACGTTACTCAGCCGGGCGTGTGACAGACAGCGGTGTGGAATCACAGTATAAAAATACTGCCGTTGTCTTTCGGCGGGCCTAGTGGCAGGTTTATGCGGGCTATTGTATGCAAATGGCCAGTGCTCGGCCACGCAGTCGTTTCGACGACGTGTGTGGTCTGAATCCCCCGTACGTGTGTGTGAGCTCACGCTGGATACAGGTCGGCTCACAGTTGTTGGATTACTTGCATACTAGCGCGTCATCGATCGACGCTGTTAGCTATGTGAAAACTTTCTAATGGCCGGTTTTTCCACCGCAATTAATCTCCAATTAACGTTAATGGGAGACTAATTTGATAAGCTTTATTCACCACAAATGGTAGTAAAATAAACAAATACGCAATTGAAAATAACTTAACTAAGAAAAGAGAAAAAAAGAAAGAAAAAAGAAAAGAAACACACACAAACAAATGGCATGTACTTAACTAACAATATTATCTACATGTTAATGAAAGTTAGCAAGTTGATGCTATCTGACGGCTAGGGAGAATGAAATTGAATTGCTCACAACAAAATTCTATAATTTGCATATTGTTATCGTTAAAAAGTTAATTTGCGGTAGAAAAACCGGCCCTTAACCGCATACCTCTGAAAATACGGCATATATATTGTTCCGTACGGGCTCTGGGGCTCTGATGCGCCCTCATTTATTTGTTGATTCCGGCGCTATATGAATCGTTTATCGTACTTACTTACTTACTTACTTTCTAAAGAATAGGCCCGTTCTGTTCGCAGCTCGTAAGAGGTTTTTTGTGTGTTTAGTTTTTCACCTGCGATTCATGGCGCCGACCAAGTCCAGTTTGTATTGTATCGTGTTGTAGTATATTATGTTGTTACTGATGCACGTTCGCGTTTTCTGTGTTATATTTAGATTTTCGGTACCATATGCCAAGAGATTGGCTGGGAAGAACGTCTCCGAAGTGACTTAGGCCTACTTTCGTCGAGTGGGACGTAAAACCTGAACGCAGTCTGCACGACTGTAAATGAACTGCATGTATTATGAACAACGTTATTCACCTTGAGAGGTAGCATAGAATAATACACAGAACAATATAAACAAAAACAAGACAGAACAGAAAAGAGACGCCACGCAATGTGCATAATATGACGAAAATGATGATGATGATGATGATGATGGCAGAAACTGCCAAATAGCACACAATAAAGCGGCAACAACCTAAGTATATGAAATGATATTAATTTCTGCCTGCGCAACAAGGCTGGACAATTCGGATGGCTTTACAGACGAATAGACAGTCAATCATATGTGGGCTATAATTTTACCGCAGTCGTAAGTCAGTTCAAGGACTATTCACGGTCGCAGACGGTGGCATACTACATTATATCGTTCCCCGTGATGCTGCAGCGGCGCCAAAAACTGTGTCAGAACGTGTCCCCGTTTCGTCACATTCCAGTCATCAAGCGATTATGACGGCTGCAGCGAGCCGTGAATACTGGGCGTCTCCCGTCAACGCTGAGTGACAGAGGTCAGGGTCGCTGGCACGGACAACAGTAGTTGCGTGAATATATTTAGTTTGGTCGACACACGTACCGCGACAACTCATGTGATGGTCGGTCGTTGCGACGGCCACACGAGTTCGCTTCTCAGCTCGCAAGACACCGGGCGACATTATGCAGTCGTTTTAGCACAATGTTGAGTTGACGCGCGTTTTCTCACGGCGTGATCCCGACGGCGTAGCGGCGTCAGTGTTTTCGGTTTTACGAGATTGCGCGAATATCAGGTTCAGTTCTATGGCCTTCGGTGCATCGACATCATTGGTCGGGAGTCAGAACTCAAAACTCTGAAATCGGCAGCGGTTAAATTCAGTGGCACACGTCTTGCTGGAGCACCCCACACCCACGCATCCACGAGCTACAGCTCCCTTATATACAGGGTGGGCCAAAAAAGTGGGTGTTTTCTTTGTATAAGCATAACTTAACGTAGAGAAGACCGATTTTAATAATTTTTTCACTGTTACAACCAGAAATTTATAGCGCA
>Ga0209363_1001381_pt1 | contig 11555 bp, 5 predicted proteins | sample WorMetexBAHAMAS3_FD_187385 | JGI IMG/M metagenome (GOLD analysis project Ga0209363, IMG submission 187385) | Marine gutless worms symbiont microbial communities from Max Planck institute for Marine Microbiology, Germany - Inanidrilus exumae... | ecosystem: Host-associated > Annelida > Digestive... | reverse complement strand
GCGTAGAGAATTTAGTACATAGAGATGTGATGGAAAATTTAATAGAAAAGTTTGAAAAACTAAAACTAACAACATTTGACTAAATCAACACTTTTTGTTATGCCTTCGCCACCCGACAATGTCGGCGAACGCATTATTTTTTCGGGCTGTCAAAAACCCGTCCATTCGTTCGTTCGTACGTTCGTTCATTCGTCCGGATAGATCTTGTAACAAGATATCTCATGAACGGCTTGAGAATTATAATTCAGTAGAGATTAATAATATTTTTAGTAAGACAGCTTAGAACAATGAAATGAAATTCAAATGTTTAGCATTTAAACGATGACGAAATTTCATGCACACTCTAACCATAGCCGAAAATGAACGCTATAGATGCTGAACGCTGACAAATCCCGGCGGACAGACAAGAACATATGTGACCGAATTACAAAAGCGAATGAATGCAAAACAAATGTTTATGCTAAAAAGCTCACTGACTTAATCAAGTGTACAGTGTAGATCAATGCCAAGCGGCTTACAGACTTCGTGTGATCAAGGACTGCAGAGCTTAGTTAACTTAGTTAGTTAACAATCCTACCCCCTGTAGTTTCACTTCTTCCACGGATCTTTGCCTGGACCGTTTCTTCTGAGCCACTCGGTTTTTTATTTATTTTTTCTTATTTTTTCGTTTCTGGGCTAGATTAAGATGGCCATCCCGTCAGCTTTTGAGTGCAACACGTTAATCTACAGTGTATCGTATAGTATCGTATCGTAACTGGTATCTCAACACACTTTGCTCTAGGAATGATGCCAGATCACAAGTAATTAGGCTATAGTTTTCAACGCAGAATGTGTAGCCTCGAGGCAGATTTTTTGCTGCACGCCTTGGTCTTCTTCCCTGGTTAAACAAATTACTTCTGTATTCATGTGCGCTATATATCAGTATTACTAAAATTCATACTGAATGCCTGTCCTGAGTGTTCCTTATAGCTAATGTGTACGTGTGAGAGGCGTATTGTATTTCGGACATCGCGCCAGATTTATGTTACGTTGAATATTGCTGCCTCGTCTCGTCCTTAGTAAAGAATACAGTTGAGTCTGTCATGGTGGCGTATTCATTCATTTCATTTCATTCAGCAACAAAGGGCCAAAAGACCCCTTACCAGTCACGACAAAATACAATATGACGCTCGCACAATATCTATGTGTATACAATGTATACATTCATACTTGTACATACACATCAGTTGGATGGTAAACAAATATGTTCAAGTTGTACATAAATTATTGCTGTTTTACAACGTGTATTATATTAGTATTTTTAGCAATACTTAAGAGCAATACTTTTTTCTTATTCACTTCACTGAACTCCAGTGTGAATCAGCACGTGACACGCTTTTGTGTTACAAAAAACGTACATGGTGGTGTTCTTACGACTTGCTAAGTGGCAGTGTGACGGATTATTGTATTCTGTGACAATGAACGATACGACTACACTATGCTAGTCGTATTCACAGCTTTCCGCACAACGAACGCTACTGAGTCTGATTTGACTGTTTGTATTACTCGGCACTTATATATTTAGCAATTGCGTGTCAGTGTAATATTTAATATTTATGCACATCGACAAGAATATTGCTATGAAGTAGTTGTATTAATATTGCAATATATTTTAGTAGTATAGCTAACAACCCTACTGACAGCGGTGCTGTAGGAGCATGATAATGGTTGGGTCATCGGTGAATTGCGGTAAAAGCATTGAATGAATGAATGAAAATGCGAGGATTTTAAGTGCGTTTGAAAACCGACTGAGAGCCGGCTTTGTCTAACACACTATGTAAACAAATCAAGCCGTTGAGCAGCGGCTGACACCATCAAGTCGAAGTGTCATAATATTATAATGAATAGATACGAAAAGATCTGTTGAAAAGCGTCTTGAAGGTGAGAAAAGCTTGAGTCAAAGTTGACTGGGTAAAAAGAGAAGGGCTGAGTGTCATCTGCATAAAGGTGGTGGTCAAGGGAAAGGGAAGAGGTCAGAGTAATGAATGAATGGTCTCCGTCTCCACAACGTAGTGTCTGCGAGCCGCTGCGACAACACTGTCCACGCAAAAATGGTCGCCGACGGCAAACTACGCAATCTTACACACTACTTCGCAAGCGTACGAGTCTCCACTGGACTATAGCTGACAGGTGCTCTATCCTACTGTATTTCGACGTCGCGACAAAACAAGGCCGTCTGTAAAGCTGTATGGACGAAGGTATTTATTTGAGGGGAAACACATGTAAGCGCAGCGTGGGCTGTCGGCGAGCGATGATCAAGTTTATTGATTTAGTTGTCACTGGTCTTTTCTGCGTTACTTATGCATGGTCATGTGCCATCTGTTATATTGGTGTCCAGAATTTAATATTCCCAAAGCAAAAAACATTAACATTACTGACTCGGCCAATTAACGTGCTATTGCATTAAGTTCCGTTTTGCCAAAGTTTTCGATGTTATTTTCTTCCAGAAATTCAGTGATAAGTTATGAACACGTTTATTAGTCAAGAAGTGACAGAAACGTTAAAAACAACGGACAAAAGTATTTAAAAAATTAAAAAGTACAATATAAGCAGCTTTAACAGACAATTAACCCCAAACTGCTCGTACACAGCATTAACAGTTATGTACATCTGAGATGCAATATGGCTTCAAACGGAGACATTCCACTACTGTGTGTACTATCGTGTTAAAAGAAACGCTTATTATACCAGTGATAATGATGTTGCATTTTGTACAATGCTCGACGCCACGAAAGCTTTTGATCGTGTGGAAGATTGTAAGTTATTTCGAGAATCGTTACAACGTGATTTGCCAGCCAGGCATCTGAGATTACTACTAAATATGTATACTGAATATGTATGAATATGTATGCAACAGCTACGGGAAATTGTTTCTTTATGTTAGGCCTAGCTTCTGTAGTTTTTAGTTAATGTATGTTTGTCTGTGTGTGTATCTGTGTGTGATGGTTGTTAGGCCTAATTTCCTTTATCATTTTATCGTTTTTATGCTGCTGCCTTATGCGAAAGAAACTATTATATACTAATAATGTTGCCCACGTGTTGTGGAATAGTATTACTAGCAGGCCCTTCTGTGTTAAAATGGTGTTAGACAAGGCGGTTATCAGTCCCATGTTATCTTGTGTACATTTTGACGGTCTGCTCTAAATCTGCATGTCTTCTTGTTAATACAAGTAATAAATCTCAGCAGTGACGTATGCAGAAACCCGCGTTTTATGTTAATAGTGCTAAACTTATTGACTTTGTTAATGAATATGCTCATTTGGATCATATTATATCGGATTGCATGGATGATTAACATGATATTTTGTACAGAAGAATATGTTGTGTGGCAAGATTAACAATGTAATGTGTTTCGTCTGTCAGCAAAATCCTGCAGTGAAGTTGAGATTGATGTGTCGTTGCTGTAGTGTGTCTTTGTGACTCGTGACCTTGAACTTTGACCTTTTGACTCCAAAATAAATGGGTTTCCTGGACTCATCTTGGAACATTTCTATGTCAAGTTTAGTGATTCTAGCTGCGCAAGTTTCTGAGATACTGTATCGTGCGGAAAAAAAGAGTTAGAAAAACGTAGGTAAAAACCCTACCCCGCGACTGCCGTTGGCCTGGATAACACTCCCAAATCCAACCCTAACCCTTACCATACTAACCATACATGTGTACATATCTACTAAAGTTATATTGTTTTACCGTGCGACGCTATGCTAGCGCGATATATAATTTGGTCCGAATTGGTCGTGTGTCTGTCAGTCGTCAGTCTGTCTGTCTGCCACAAGTAGGATTTCTACCAAAATGGCAAACATGACATCACGCTAAACAACGTCACATGATAGCGCAGGGACTACCGGCTGCTTTTTACTGCGATATAAGTAGACGGCTTCAGTCCTTTTGTGCTTTTTACCGCGCAACGCTATACTGGCGCGGTATGTGCTGTCGTCGTGTGTCCGTCTGTCTGTCTGTCTGTCTGTCAAAGGTCGGAGTTCTACAAAATGGGCTAAACGTAGAATCACGCAGACAACCCCATACGATAGCTCAATGACTCTAGTTTTATGTTATAAAGATTTCGAGGAAACTCCAACGGGTTCACCCCAACGGGGCGCCAAATAGAGGTGGAATAGGTTCAAATCGGCGATTTTCGACCAATATCTCGCTAAATCTCAGAAAATGCGCAAGATAGGGACACTATGGAAGGCTAATAAAACTTGTATGCGTTCTTTCAAATGATGCTATTTTCAGTGACCTTGAGTGACCCCTAACTGCCCCATACCACCAAATCTTCTACATTTTCAAGAGCCTTTCATGTCTTCGTAACAGGTGGAGTTAGAGATTTCAAATTTAGTAAGTAGGTTGATCGTAGCAAGTGCTAGCCCGTGTATGATAAATCACCCCTGAATGGGTTATGTGAGACCACGTAACCCATTTAATTTTTGAAGGTCCCAAACATATTTCTATAACGGCTAAAGCTTGAGTTGTCAAATTTTTTTACACATGTACGCTATAGTAAGTCTATCAAGTGTTTGTCTTGGGATGACAAACTACACTTATCGGCGTAGTTGGAGTCACGTGACCCATTTTGTACATTTTGTGGCCTGAATAATATCTTTGGAATGGGTAAAGCTAGGTACTTCAAATTTCGTGTGCTGGTTTACAACAAGGAGTACGGTATAGCTGTGCTGCAGTTGACAAGACTTCTGCGGTAGCTGAGCTTCTCGTTTTTCTCGGAAAATAGAATGGGTCTGAAAATGACCGATTGTTGTGTCGCATGGCAGCTTCGATTTCTTCCGCTTTCATGCCATGTCGACATTTTATGTTATCACCGGGGAGGGACAGCCATTCGAGTTGTCCGCTAACTCGTAATTTGTCCGCTAGAAGACGGACAGGCCTACAGGTCGTCTTTACGCTGTCGTAGCTTAGAGACTTCGTTGAACTAGAGTCGTACGTCGTTTAAACATCAATTTCCTTCAGTGCGAGTGTCCACCGGTTGGAGATTTAGCGTCTGTTTCTGCAATGTTGCTGATCGTAGTTTTTATGCCTATAGGCTACGAATCTTTCGAACGTTCTAGAAGACGATCTGGAATGCTGTTAATATTTGTCACTAATACAACGGGATTACAACGAATACGTCTATCTGCGCAAAGTATATACGTCAAATGGCGGAAATTAGTGTCGCAGATCCAGGAAGATTTGTTCACCGGTAGCTGCGTTGCTGCTGCTGCTGCTGCTGCTACAGAAGACTGTCATAAATTACGACTGAGTCGCAGCTATGTCAATGCCCAACGCATGTGTCACTTTATCTTTCGCTAAAACCAAAGTCTAAAACCTTCGTCTAAGACCAAAAGTCCGGCTTAAGACTTAATTAATGCAAAACGTGAAGTGACGCTAAACTTTGATCTGAGAACAATATTCAAAACTAAACTTGCCGCTTAAACCAAAGTTTAATACCAAAGTTTGGTAATTAAACTGAACTTAATCTGAACAATTCGGTCTCAAACCAAACCGTCCTAATGTATTTAGATAGGCAGTTATCAATAATATCTCAAAGTGAAGACTTTAGTCTAAAACCAAATCACTTTATCTTTCGCTTAATCTGAACTCGGTCTAAAACCACGTTTTAGCCGTTCAGATTATGCTATGGTTTTATACTAAGGTTTTAGACTTCAGTTTTAGCGAAAAATAAAGTGACCCTGTGTCTTTGTTTATGTGGTTACTAATCAAAATCATACTAACAGATAGATCTCACTTTCGTGTATTTTTGAGTTATTGTCTATGTCAACACAGCGAAGCTATCGAGAAAATTAAATCCACGTTTGTTTCCGTATTTGCCGAAAACCTTGTCGAAATTAGAAAGCCTTCACTCGAACGTACACCACCTAATTTGTTGCTTATTTAGGCCAAGAGTTTCCAATCCGGGTGTACTTTTCGCTTATAGGCGGCCGGCACCATGACTGGTTTTTCCAATCTAAAAGAAAATTTCGCATAGAACCTCATCCTTTCAAAAGGCCTTTAAGCAAGCGAGGTTTGTTAGACCCAATTAAGCCAGCACACGACCGACGTCAGCCATACAGTATGACCGGCTCAGTTGGCAGCCAACGCCTTTAACCGACTAGATCAGTATGCTAGCAGTCCTGCAGAACTAGCTGTCTTCTCTGGTGGCCAAAACCATCATCAGTACTCACTGCGCCTACCCACAAAGAAATGGCTAGGCTGAGTTGGCCTGGTGGTTGGCTACATACCGAGGTGGTATGCCCGCCAGAAGACGGTCACCCCTCCCAGTACTAACCGTGCTCGACGTAGAGTAACTTCGTTAATACGCCCAAGCGGCCCAACGGCGTACTATCAAACTTTCTTATCATCTTGTAGCCTTATCGTTCTAGTTTTCATCCACCTATGTCACGGCCACATTCCGACAGCCGCTCTTGACGAAGTTGACGGGGACGTTAAATGCAGTTAGCGTATACGCTACGAAAAATCCGCGATTATCCACCAATATCTCGTCGTATCCTATATATGAACATGTGTTCAAAGTAATTCGGCAAAAGGCCGCATCGCCTCCGACTTTTCACTTATAGCTGCCGGGAATAGCTTCGTCAGATGGTGACCCCGTCTAATAAATGGTTCTTTGGACCCACTTGAGTCAGCCCCCCCAACGGCATCTCGATCGGTTCCGCTGTTTTTGCTGGACTCACTAACGTGACCAACAGCTACACAAACAGACCACACTACTCCTTCTGTAGCAACAGGCCGCATCGTATGCACTGAATGTATTAGACTATGATGAGTGTATTCTAAATGGCCTAACAGGTTTTGCTGTTGCGTAGGGATCACTCGCACGGTGTAGCCATGAACTAGGGAGTCAAAAACGTATCACGCATTTTGCGCTACGACATAAATAAAATCACAGCAATTGGGGATACCCGCCACCTCAGAACTTTCTGATTAGATTTGTGCATACTCGCACGTAACGTAACTCTTGTAGTGGCTGATGGTCTGGACCCATCCATGGACCCTTGGCCAGCTACGCTCCTCAACCCTTGACGCTCTGTATCACCTAAAATCTTGACAACTGCTGCAAAACTGTACGAGAAATCGCATCTCAAAAGCTATTGGTGAATGACCTTGAGGGTCACCCAAGGTCATAGGAAATTGTAACGTCTCTCTCTTCCTTCCGCAAAGAGTCGACCATCACTGTCAGTTCGTCGTCAGCGTCTTTGGAGCGTCATTCCCGCATCGCCCGCATATCGCAAAAACCACACGTCATAATTTTGCCCAATTTCTGTACATGTGGTTCGGTTCTCCTCTAACGGCAATGCTATACTTCCGGTTATGTACTTCCGGTTTTGTGAATGACGTCATGTGTTCACATTACAGAGCAAATGGACAGAATGAGAGACAACGTGTATGTTTTGTCGAGTACGCCAGGTGGCGGCACCGGGAGCAAAGTCTTCCTTCTCCCACTGTATCTTGTTATTTCACTGCATGTAGCAGCACTGTCGGATCCGTCGCCATTAAAAATTAATGACGACTATAAGAGTGGTCCGTAAACTTTTAGTGCCTTAGGCCGCAAAGACATTTAATCTTGCCCTACTACTCGTACCGCAGTTGAGTCCTCGTAGCGACCCGTTTCCGAGCTCGTAAGTCGTAATGCGTGTGCTTGCGACTAAACGCGTTAGAAAGATTCTATCGTTCAGCTGGCGACTTCCAGTGTTGGAAGTACGTCTATTTCAAATAGTAATATTTAAAAAGTATTTTAAGTACCCAACAAATTTTAGTACATGTATTTCAATCACCTTCTATCTGTATCTATACTTGTACTTAAAATACTTATATTTTGTACGTTGAGTTTTTATTGTAAAATACTTTCAAGCGACAAATTTCGGCGTGCGTCGAACGGACGTTTTGTAGATTGGTTGCAAGTTATTTTTTTCGCGTACATTTTTATTACATTATGTTCACAATGTACTTCATCATACGTGGTAATTTAACTGTTGGTATTTTGTACTTAATATTTAAAATGTTTTTAAAGAGAAGTGGGCTAATTAATACTTGCATTTGAAATATTTTGAACGCTGAGTACCATGCATTTGACAGTTTTCGCAGTATATATACAGCGCATTAGAGGCTTTGTGACTATGCGCAGTATAAATTTACATTGACATTGACTATACCTAAAATGTTTTAAGATTAAGGTCCACTATTTTACACTCAAAATAATTTTCAGAAGTATTTAGCCCATTACTGGCGATCTGTTCGCTCGCCATCCTACGCTCTCTCCGCTGGCTCAGAGTCACTGACAGCATCGAATATAAGCTCTTCTCGCTTACCTACAACGTTTTCACAACTACCCAACCTCCATACCTTCATAACCTCATCTCTACTCAACGTCCTCGCAGTACTCGCTCTTCACCCGTCTTTACTGTTTCTCGGCCACCGACATCATCTTCTCGAAAAATAACTGATCGCTCCTTTCATTATGTTTCGCCTTGTCCCTGGAACTAACTCCTTTTATCTCTTCGCCAACATCATTCTGGTACCAGTTCCTCCATTTCCTATTAACCTATTCCTTCAACCATCACTTCTTCCTCTTTTGATTCATCACCCTGCTCAACCGCAAATTCCTCTCTCTTTCACTCCCGGCTTAAAACCTACCTTTTTCACAAATCCTAACCCCCGTAGTTTCATTTCTTCCTCCCGGACTGCCTTCACGGACTGTTACCCGGACCGTTTCTTCTGAGCTGCTCGGTTTTTGGTATTAGTTTTTCGCTATTATTTTGTTTCTGTGCAGTGCGCTAGATTAGGCTGGCCATCTCGTCAGCTTTTGAGCGCACGTAAATTTACTGTATCGTATCGTGGCGTATACATTCGTTGCCGCCAGCGATGAGATAGCACGCGGAGTAGGCGAGGGCTGGGGACCAAATGTGCTGCAGTCCTTGTAGCTCTCGCCCGATTTGTGTAATTGCGGCCGACAACCTGTAAAACGTGAATCTGACGCTACATTCGAACTTCGTGCGCGCAGTTTCTCGGTACATTTCGAGCAGAATAGCAGATGTCTTTGCAGCGCGATCGCAGTTTGCCCGACCGACACTTTTACCCGTGAGTTCCCACAACACTGAATCCTCAAACCCAAGATTCCCAGTCACAACCGTATGCCGACCCTGAGCTCCCAGCAAGTAAGCAAGTAAGTAACGCAAAACGTACAGAAAATGACGCGGTTTTAGACTGTGAAGCCTAAATATCGGCTTTACGGGTATTTGTAATAGACCACCAAGCCGGAATTTAGGCCTTAGGGGAATAAATCAAGGACAAGCACGCCGGTTTTCAGGCTTTACGGGGTAAGAAAGTTAAGTTATTAGCTTCGGAACCAGAGATTCGCCCGCTTTCATGTTATGCACTTGTTAATATCGTATACGGTGCAGAAAGCTGGTTCTGAACTTATAGAGGAGGTTTTGTGTGCGACAATCAATTCTAATTACATCCGTGTTGCTATCACAGTAGACCTGTTAATTGGAGCGTAACACATCATGAAGGTTATGCTAAGTTTTAATACATACACCGTGTCCCAAAAAGTGCCACTATATTTTTGCGTTTAACTTTGCCAAATACTGACCCATTTTCAAAATTCTTTCACCGACAGACTTAGCAGGTAATTAGTTGTAAGGCGATAATAAAATATCCCACCACTCCCCAAATGCGTCGATATACTACATTCTGAAATATTAATGTCAGAAAAACAGCAACAGCATGAAACGTGTACGGCGATTAACGATATATTCACAAGGTAGTGTAGCAACGTGATTTAGGAATGGTGGGATCTTTTAAGCCCGGTCCACACCAACAACAATGTCGAAGCAACATTGTCGAATGCTACAATGTCGAATGTTGCTTCGACATTGTTGCCGTTTTTGGCAACAATGTCGAAGCAACGTTCAACTTTGTTGCCAAAAACGGCAATAATGTCGAACGAGTTTTGCGTTGAAATTTTGTCCTTTCGACAAAGTCGAACGTTGCTTCGACATTGTTGCCCAAAACAGCAACATTGTCGAAGCAACATGCTTCGACAATGTTGCTTCGACATTGTTTCTAGTGTGGACCGGGCTTTACTAATACTTTGTTACAAATTTACTGCTGAGTCTGCCTTTGAAGAATTTTAAAAATCAGTCGATGTCTGGCAAAGTTATCGATAAGAAAGTTGATTGCCTCTAACACCGTGTGAGCCGGGTACTGTCCTGCTGAAAGATGGAGAACTCGTTTGAGGTCTAACGTATGGCTGGCAGCAACGGTTATAACAGCATCACGTTACGAGAATAACATTCTATAGCCTTGGCTCCGTGAAAGACAAGTATCAAACTTGTGTTTTCTCGATCACTTGTTACTCGTCGACTGATGCCATCAGTGACTGTCTGAACGCTGACCGTGTGCTCAAGCGTTTTGTCGCGACGTCTTTCTTCTTGGTTGCTGCAGTTGCGTAGAGTTGGTGATTCTTTAGGTTTTTCAATGTGAACTCTGTAAGTATGTTACATGTTAATCATCCACTGCTTTAGTTCGCTGACATCACGTATCCTCGTCTAAGCACTGCTGCATCGTTTTCCAGATTTTATAGTCACATGATTCAGACCTGAGCTGTTAAGGCAGTCTCATATCTTGCTAGATGAATTCTGATGTTTCACATGCAATATAGCACTTAAATCGGCAGCAATTATAATTTTCAAGATTCACAAGGTAGTGTAGAAACATACTTAAGCTAAGGTGGAGATATATGTGTACAAAATTCCCTAAGGAATCTGACAGTGAATGAATTTTGTAAATCGGTCTACATTTGCTGAAGTTATGATCAAAAGTCAGGTTATTGTTTTTTTGACTCACAGTGTATATAGCCGTAACGAGCCGCAGCCTTGATACAGTGACAATGCAAGACTAATACACTGCAGAAAATCATATGTAGTATCATAATTTTAAAATATAGTTAAGTGTTATTGATATCATACTTGAACTTGGTGTCCTAGCTTTGCTGTCGTATAAAAAAGGTTTTGGCTAGTCTAAATAATACACTGGTGCATATGGATGTGGATTCGACTGTCACCATGGCCGATGTCCGAAGTATCTGCGTGATGTGTCCAATGCACACGGTGGCGGCACGATCACGACTGAGGTCTGCTGATCACGCCGACCTTGTCGTCCCCCACGCACTGACAACTCGCTTCAGCAGCCGCAGCTTCCGCATTGCCCGACCCTCAACGTGGAACGGTCTTCCCTCGAACATTCGTAGTGCGAGCACCCGTGAGCAGTTCAAACGTAGCCTAAAGAGCTGGCTGTTTGAATGCGCGTACGGCAGGAGGCGCGTTTGAGATACTTTTGTATGAAGACGCGCCTTACAAATTTGCCTTGTACAGTTTAAGAGACTTTTGAAGACACTTTTGTTTGTCTAGGGCTGCGGCGCATAGTGACTGTTGCTTTTTTGCGCCGTGTACAAATATTCTTACATACTTACTTACTACTACTACTATTAATACTACTACTAGCAC
>Ga0209363_1001380_pt1 | contig 11557 bp, 5 predicted proteins | sample WorMetexBAHAMAS3_FD_187385 | JGI IMG/M metagenome (GOLD analysis project Ga0209363, IMG submission 187385) | Marine gutless worms symbiont microbial communities from Max Planck institute for Marine Microbiology, Germany - Inanidrilus exumae... | ecosystem: Host-associated > Annelida > Digestive... | reverse complement strand
ACGTCATTTCCGTAGTTCCCCGGAATCTCGCATTAGATGCTGGTCCAATGAAGACGCCAGAATATAAGTCATGACGTCATACGCAATAGAATTCGCTATAAATATATATTGCTGACCTCATTTAAGCTGATCATCTCTGCTATGCTAAGCGACGTTAAACACCAGTAACCAGTAACCATTTAAGTTCAGTCGTATTTATACTGCGTAGTGTTCGTGTTGTGAATGTACTGTCGGTGAAAGTTTTCGCGAAAAAGTTTTGATTTGTTATAAGTTGAAAGTTGAAACTGTTACTGTAACTGTGAAAATAATTTGTACGATTAAAGTTATTGAATATTACCGGTGACAGATCAACGCTGGACGGTCGTATCCTGTTTAGATTGAGACTGAAGCCGTCAATGCGAGAACAATGATGTCGTGTGATAAGCGCAGTGCGATGAATTTGGACCTAAATTTGACGGGGCTCCAGCGTAACCGCTCTGTGTCGCTGTCTGACTTGATGTTTGACGAACTGCTTTCGCCGATGAAGACTCCATCCGGCAACTGTCGTAGCGTTACATCAGCAGCCATGACACCCACGCCTACTCAGTTCCTCTTTCCTACATCGGTTACCGCCGAACAGGAGGCGTATGCCAGCGGATTTGTGCGTGCCCTGGAAGAAATATACCGTTCAGAAGGCCAGCTTTCCAACCGTCCAAGATTGGTAGCATCGACAGAATACACCCCGGCAGCAGCATCCTCACAGCTTACTACATTGAACAACGTAACACGATTCAGTTCGTTTGCTGCTCCTCCGTCATATTCTGCTGCAACTGCTGGAATATGTTCAAGTGTAATTTGGCCAAGAAGTAAAGTTGAGGATTTTGTTCGAAGCTCACCGTCATCCTGTGTTCAGCCTGCAAAGACATATCTTTCATATTTGCATACTGCAAACTGTTTTGACAGTTCATCTGTTACACATTCTGCAAGTGCTGCTACGTCAAGCATTTTCACTCAGCTGCCTTGTCGTACACCAACACAAAATGTGGATAGCGGAGATCAGCCTTCAGGCTACAACATGGTGTTGCCAATTTGCATATCGTCTTCCACGTCAGCAGGTGCTGGAAGCCATTTCTCCACGTCGACTGCTGCAGACTCAACAGTTAGTGGTCCACCGACAAAGGTAGACATGGATGAACAAGAGCAGTGGAGACTGGAGCGCAAACGTGCCAAGAATCGTGTAGCAGCTGCACGTTGCCAGATGCGGAAAATGGAACGGATAACTCGGCTCCAGGAAAAAGTACAAGCATTGCGAGACAATAATGCTAGGCTGGCACAGACAGTTGCGGAACTAACGAACCATGTTTCTACTCTTCGTAAACAGATACTCATGCATACTGAACGTGGCTGTCGGATGATGATTCCAGCCTTGTCATAATGAATTTCTTTAGAAACATCTTTGATGTACAATGCCATTTTATTCTGTAGCTATTTTTTGTAACATTTACTGATATTGTTTGACCTTGTGCTATTTGCAGAGTATCGTTATATTTATAATGACGGTTGTATAAAGTTTAATGTTTGTACTATGTTCGCCTTTTTGATACAGATGAGCTGGATTTTTTACTTTTTTAAAACTTCACTGCTCAAGCTGTGGTGTGCTGCTGCATTTGTGAGAATACGAAATCACAGTATTTGGTGCATTTCAGACATTTTTAATATGGATTTTATAGTTGCCAATTGCTGTTGTTTGAGATGTTGAGCATTTCATATATTAACTCTGCTGTTTACTGCTGAACTCGATACTGTGCACTTTATTCATGTAACATGTTTACCTGGATGACAATGGTGTTAATGGCTCAGTAGCAGCAGGTTCCCTTTTTAGTTTCTAGACTAAGACTGTTTAGCCAAAGATGTATGTTCATTTCAGATTTAGTATTAAGGGCCGGTTTTTCGACCGCAAATTAATCTCCCATTCAGTGGCGGCGCCAGGCATGCGCTAGGGGGAGGTAAGCTCCACCAAAATGTTGCTTAGCCTCCCGTGGAACAAAGGAACAGACTGTTCATGAATCACGGATCAATCAGTATCACTGTTTCATGCAGAAGTCATACCCTCATGCCCAGTATTTAACGCCACTTGATTAATTTGTCGTTAAAATCCTGGCTATTTCCCAGTGATGACAAATTTGACGAAACCATTTGCACTGTTGACGACGCTATATAATTTGCTTAGATCGCAACTTTGTTACCTACTTAACTTTTATTATTCTAGTTTTACATCACGTCTAGTTTTACACCCCATAAAATAGACACAAAGGGACCAGTTCCCGGCGCCAGGCATGGGCTAGGTCACTGACTAACTGTGAAAGATAATAGCAAGGCTAGTGCACTGCCTAATACACTGCTTTTTGATGTGCAGCATAACGTTCTGTGTAAGAATTTTCACATTTTTATTATTTCTGCAGTCACCATTTGTAAACCATGTATTCAAATTGCATAAGTATCTGGGCAATTTTGTCCCCAGACGCTGGCCACTGGGGGACCTCCACCCCCCAGACTCCCTGGCTATAGCCCCCCAAATGAAAATTCCTTGCGGTGCCACTGCTCCCATTAACGTTAACGGGAGATTAACTCCATTAATTAATGGGAATTAATCTCCCGTTAACGTTAATGCAGATAAATTTGTGGTGGAAAAACCGGCCCTAAGTGTTACTTAATAAGTAACCGTATTTGTAGTAAACGTGGTGAACAACTGACATATAACGGCCGTTTTTCTAGCCTAGGTGAACCTCGGTTAGTTGATTCACCCTTGGTCCTTCCTCCACCTGTTCCAGAAGGGATTAGTGGAAAGGGGTTTTTAGAGGCCTCATTTCCTTTCTGTCACCCAATTGTCAGTGTCAAAGCGCTGAAGGAAAATAAAAGCACTAACTTCATTTTTTCTTCAATCACCACTGGTTTTCTGAGGGATTGGCCATTGCTGCCTTATACAGTGGCTCTCCTACGCCAGTACATGATGTTTTAACTGTTTTATGCAACAATGTATGATTTACGACTGATATATGGTGCTGTTTGTATGTTGTTTTTTATAATATTGCCGGGGTGGAGGGGGCAGGTCTGGTACCGTGGGTGGGAGGTCCCCCGGTTGCTTCTGTTGGGTTTTACCTAAGAGAAGCATTCCAAAGCCAGATCAACACACAAAAGATAGTATACAACGCAAGTCGCTAGGCACCGGTATGTTACAGGAACTGATGAACAGCAATTACACAAGATATTTCACTGAACTGATAAATAGGTCTTGTGGTGGTTGGTTAGTTTCCAGCCTTTTGTAGGCACTAGCGTAATGACTTAAATGATTCTCCCTTATCGTTTCCCATTTTGGATACTCGCTGAACAAAAAGGCGACAAGGTTGGGAGGTTTCTTTATCGTTGGCCATCCGTAACCTTGCAGAACAATGTCCACCCAAGAACTTGTCCCTGATATAGCCTATTTTTGTGCGGAAAGGGGATGTTTAATCTCCCAACCAACCAACCTTTATAATATGGCACAAGTCTATGTGTATTTGCACTTGTGTATGTTCCAACAAATTTGTATCATGATCTGTCGTTTAATAAAGAAGTTTTCATATTCTGAGGCATATTTCATTCATGTACTAAGAATATGAGAAGACTTGTAATTAGGTTACACTTTGTAACTGCTGTACTTAGACAATGTTCTGATGTTGCCTCATGTTCAAAATACTGGTACACTTTTCCTACATTTAATGCCTAAAAAGTTCTACAACGTTTCTGCAATGTTGCAAATTTCCTAACTTTTACAGGTTTCCAGATATGTGGTTATATTGCATATTTCAGTGTAGTGAAAAGTGTACAGTCTTCTACCATCTTGCAAAGTTATATTAATCATGAGCATATAGAAACTTCATGCTAATACTGCCTTCTCACACAATACATCTATCAATAATTAATTTCTGCACGTCTATTAAACAAAAGCCGAAACCGTATATATAAACTTTATTGTAACCTTTAAACATCACAATGATTACATATATATGGCACTAAAAGTATTCAGTAAAAACTCCAGCAAACCAATCACACTCACAACACGACATAAAATTATTATCTTCTGTCATTCAACATTATTTACTTCCATATAAAGATACAAATGTTTCTTTCTCACCCTCCTAAACTGAGTTGTAATATCAATGACTACAGTACTACATAAAAAAACTTATAAAAATTGTTTCAAATCAATTAAAATCAAAAATCAAATCAAACGCAAATTCATATAGTGCCGTATATCACAAGCGGTGAATCAGTACAACCTTGGACCCTAACAATGTTTGGGATGGATTAACACCAATGACAGTAACTGCCCTTTGCAGGTAATGTGCTCGTAATCTGTAGATTGCCATGTTATATTATAGAGTCGAGCATGCCATCTACGGGTAGGTTTCCATTTCCATATGTTCATCCAGACCCATATCCAATACAAAGTATTTGTCCTTGGTAGCAAAAAAAAACAAAAACCAACTCCATCCATTTAGATGTTTATCCGCAATACACCATCATTTCACATACGCATTATGCACGAGCCGAAGTGAGGTAACCACAGTCGGCTAATAAAATGAAAAGTAGTTACTGCATAAGACAAGAATTACACAATATTCCAGACAAAATAAGCAGCAACAGAATCACTTACAAGAAAAGCAATGCTGCTAGTAAAGGCACGCTATATATTAGTCCATAGGTCAACAATGAGAACTTCTGACGAGACCATGCAAACTGAAGATTTTTGTATGCAAGACTTCCAATTAATTGTAGGTTACATGCAAGTGAGTGTGATGTAGACAGAAATGCCATATCAGTTGGCATATGGAATGGAGCAGCTACTGCTACACAAGTGGGTAGCTGGCCAATGAAGCAATGCCACACTGGTCATGCTTGTTGCGAGACATCTTTATGTAGCCTTTCTCACCCCAGCTGGTGCCCCAGCTGAAACAATATCAACAGCAACTATCAACAGTTACAATAGTACCTGCCATCCTTCTAAAGCACTCATATAACTGATGGGACTTCAACTGACTGGTAAACTAGAATCCATAAGCAGCAACTCCCAGTTGCTGCAACACCAGCAGGATGGCCATACCCAATCCCTAAACTGGTGTGTGCTTCCATGCCAAATGTGAGCTTGATTGGTACATACTGTCCCCTATGTGGGGAGTAAACAAAAAATTACCAAATTTTCAAGCTTGAGGGCTCCTGGACTCATGCCCCCTTCCCCAATGAGGGCCGAATTTGGCATGCAAGAGCAGACCCACAGTCTATGCTTACTAGGCCAAGTTTCACCTGGATTGCTTGAATGTGTCATCCTTGGACAAAAATCCACAAATTTGGTCATATTTTCAACTTCAGCATCCTGCAGTGGCGCCATCTAGTGGCACAGAGACAAAGCTGAACACAATAGCGCAACTATAAACTTTTCCCTATTCAATCACAAAAACCGTTTCTATATTCCACTGCCTTGACGACGAAGTTATTAGCACAAATTCTATCATTCAAAGTTGTATTCTTATTAGGGTATTGACATCAGAGATCACGAAGACTCATGTGACTAATGTGGCCACTGTCTGTCAATGTAACCTCTGATGCTTCTGCCAGACCGAATTGGCATGTTGGCCAAGAAGTAGCAACTCGGTGCCTGCACTGGTGATTTCACGATTAGACTATTGCAACGCAGCACTGGCCAGTCTGCTGCAGGCGACTGCTTCACCACTACAACAAGTTCAGAACTTGGGAGTCTCGCTTAATCTTTGAGCTGAGCACCGGCGAGCATGTCACTCCTTGTCTGCTACAGATTAACTGGCTACCAGCATCCAGTTGAAGCTCTGCTGCATCATGCACTCAGTCTTCTACGGGGTGTATTCAGCATATCTGATGGAACACTGTCGCGTCCATTGGCGCTTGCCAGACATGTGCGGGCCTTCAATCGACATCGTCAATTGGACTTTACGCTGCTACGGCTAGACATTAGGTTCGGTAAATGTATGTCCTCACGCTGGTCCCACTGCACAAGGATATGCACTGTGGCAGATCCAGTGGAGTTCAGAAAGCAGCTGACGATGCACTTGTTATGTTAGCTTAACCATGCAATGACCTTTGTCTTCCGACTTTTATGTTTTCAACACGGACTGTTGTAATGCACTTATGTCCATTTTGTATAAACCTGCAGATGATGATGATTAGTGCTGTAAACTTTTCGCAGCCATCGTCGGATTCACAAAATTCGCGAACATGACCTGCCACCACGAATTTGACTACTTTTATGAATTAACAGCTAAATAAATAACAGTGTCGACTGTAAAATGCAGCCTAGAAATGATAGAACTGTACACAACTTTATTTATACATGCAATTCAATATAAAACTGAATTGACGTTACTCACTTATTTTTGACAAGCATGTTATTGAAAACGAAAAGTGTTTTAGTTTTACACCTGAAAGATGGATTCAACTATTTTCTATTGCTATAATTGCAACTGCGAATTTAGCATCTTTTGCTGCAAGTGATCGCGAATTTTCCAATTTTTGGCCGCAAAACATTTACAGCCCTAATGATGATGATGACGATGATGAGAACCTTGCCGTTTATTACGCACCTATTTTTCACGAGCCAATAGTCTTCGCCGTCTTCAGTTCCGTAGCCTACGACAAGAACGCCATGGTCCAGCTGACTTGAGCTGCAATCCGGCTCATCATAGACTCCTACCAACACAACACTTTCAAGTCATTCTTTCCTATTAACAAAACCACACAAAAGTATGCAGTAAGAAGCATGGTCACGCTAAATACTAGCTACTGGCTATCTATGCAACTGATGTGCAAGTGGATCTCTGGCCTTTGCAGCCACCTGATACACATCACAAGAAAGTAAACACTATTTCAAACACACAATGGAACCAGTTTGTGAGTGAGCAGTTGTGACACATCAGCACATTATAGACTGGTCAGTGCCAAGAAGCTAGATGATAAGTAATATAATGAAAAACATAAAACCAAAGGTACAGAGCAAACGTCAAACAGAACAAGCATTGCAATCCATGATAAAATGGGGTTTGTTTGATAAAATCTATAACAGTACTATTGTCTATAACTGTTTCACAGAATGGACTGTGAAATATTTTCATGGATATTCCACCAGTTGCTATGTGCTATGTTCCACTAGAATGTGATTCACTGTCAGCGGAACCAAAACAACTAGTTAGTTAGTTAGTTAGTTGGAGTTTAACGTCCCCTTTCAGCACAAATATGGCTATATCAGAGACAAAAGTTCAAGGGTGGAGAGCTATCCCTACCAGAACAAATAAAAATTGGTCCATTTAGATCAAGACAGCAGAAAAAATGAATTGAATATGTATTACATACAGTATTCAAACACAAACTTACAAAGTCATTTGGAAAAATGTACATCAGGATACAGAAAAGCAAAAAGTGGTTGCAGTATCGGCAATTTCAGGGGGCAACGAATGAAGTCTAATACATTATAACCCTCAATTTCACTGGTCATTTTTGCCTGTACCTGTACCAGTAGAGAATGTTTGTGGTAAGTGGCTCAGGGCTTCAAAACAGACTGAAATGAACTCGACACACTAGATCCAGTCAGGAAAAGTCACTCTGGCCTCCTCCATTCACTAAGATTCCTGATAGAAAGGGGTAATGCATCATTGATGCATGCTCTCTGATGTCAATACTCTAGTAAGAATACAACTGAGAGTTAAGCTGGGCCACGGTCATAATACAACATGATTGTAGCTCACTAACTCCCAAGTACCAGTATCATCACCAGCCAACAACCAACTACAAAGCCGTGGTATAAAGAGTTTCGCTAAACATGACATGCCAGTACAAAACACTAACCACTCTTGTACAGCTGGAATGACGAATGACTCGCGTCAATGGCAACAGAGACAGGACCGACTGTGGCAACAGCTTCCTGCAGTTTAGACTCGTCACCTTTTGGTATGTCAACATGGCCGCTGTCAGTTGCACCTATTCCACTTTTCTTGTATTTACATTTCTCATCCTGTTATATGTCACATAGCCACACAACTCTTTACTAAACATGACTGCATATGTCACGGATGACGAAATATGCAGACACAATGCTAAAACTCCATACCACCTGTGACTGTCAAGGCACCATCACTTAACTGTTCTAAGATGCATTTAGATAAATTCTGTTCTAACCAAGACAACCGGCATAATTTTAAAGCATCTGTCTTGGGAACTAGTGTGACTGACCCTGACCTGTGTTGTTCATTATGTTATATGTATAGATGTGGGCACAGAGGAAACTGTCTTCGAATACGGTACTGATACTGTACTGGACTACCTCCACGGATCTTTGCCTGGATCGTTTCTTCTGAGCTACTCGGTTTTTGATTTTATTTTTTTTATTTTTTTTCGTTTCTGGGCTGTGCGCTAGATTAAGCTGGCCATCCCGTCGGCTTTTGAGCGCACGTTAATCTCTACCATATCGTATCGTATAAGATACGTCCAGTGCTGAGTAGTCTCAGCCATGTGAGGCTGGACCCAAAACACTTCGGTACAGTGACATGTTTTGGTGCTGAAGTGTCTAGGGTCCAAAATGTCCAGTTCCCGGTTGAACCAATATATCGTAGATGTGGGCATTTGCTTCGTTAAACTTGAACCAAAATATCAGTCTCATGGATTAAAGGGTTAAACTCATTTCAGCTAGCATTGCTCTTTATAGGTCTTTTTCTGTTGATTTGCGTTTGTACTCTGTGCTATTTCATAATAATAATAATAATAATAATATCACTGACATCGGCTGGATGGCCAGCTCAGTTAACAGCAACTAACTAGATCAGTATGCTAGTAGTCCTGCTATGACAAGCTCCCATTTCTCCCTTAGCAGTAGCTGAGACAACCTCAGTACTCCCCACACACCCAAATAGGGATGGCTAGGCCAAATTGACCTGGGTAGCTGGTTTAAATACAAATACATTCTACTCGCAAATGGTCATCTCTGCACCAATAGGGGGAGGAGGGGCTCAAAGTAGTGTGGTTTTGTTAATGTGCACAATGCTGTTATTACAAAGCCAAACATGCCGACACAGAATAATGCCAAAAGCCAAGTGCAAAGTACATGAGTTTTAAAGCATCACCATGTCCTTGATGCTGGCATAAACGAAGCGTGCAAGTCTATATTGGAATCAAACCAAAGGTGAGAACCCATAACTGTGACCACTGAGCCATCAACCCTAATGCATACCTACCTACCTCCACTTTAACTCCATCTACTCATATTACCACACTAAATGAATACGTCCAGCCTTCGCAATCCCGGTCGGTATCTGGAAAATACATGGTTCAAAAGGTTAACGATCATGTTCCAGGTGAACTGGGGTTAACCAGTCCTCGGTTTTCTCCCTCCACTTGTTTCAGAACAGAACCTTTGGGATTAAGTGGCACAGGTTTCTTTATGAATGTATTTTACATCATTCATCTAACACTGTCAAAGCACTGAAGTTAACTACCTTATGCATGTAGTAAATACATGTAAATGTAAGGCAGACAATAGCCTGACATCACACAACCAAATAAAAATTTGAAAGACCACATAGTAAATTTCTCATAACTAATTTCTTCCACGTTCGCATGGATCGTTTATTACTAATGCAATTTGCATTTAACTGAACTCATCTATTTCCTGCTTTTATTAAAGGTCAGGTTGGTCTTCGCAAGTCCCAAAGATTGCTATGCTGCACTCTGCAGCAGACTTGTAGTACTCAAGACCGGACTAGTCTTGTTTTGCTGGATTCGGACTCGATTATCAGAAACTCTGACTCGGCCATCCTAAAATAGAGTCCTTGTCCAAGTGCACCAGTTGAGTGTGTATTTAGCCATGGCGGCATTTTTATGTGACCAAATAGGTCCAGGCTGTCAGACAAAACATTTTTGTCACTGGTAATACTGAAATGCAACAGTCTGTAAACTGTAATCATGCAACATGGCCATGCACTTGATAGCACATTGAACATTGTACTTATTGTTACATTAAGATGGCTCAATCTCGGACTCAAACCCTGACTCGGACTTGACATCAGTGGATTCGGAGTCAAGACTCGACAGTAATGGACCCGGCAGATGCTGGACTCATTACAAGTCTTCTCTTTAGTTACTTCACATCTTTTGCTTGGGTGCAGTCACACGAATGAAAAACAAACCAACAACCACTGGATTCAAGTAATGTTTTATGCAGTCAATGCAAGAACAAAGTGCACGGTCACAAAAAGCTGTTCCGTACCAATCCTTCATATGGATAGGAAGTTTCGGTGTCAATGCCACCGTTTTCCTTGATGTACTTGAATGCTTGATCCATGAGGCCTCCCTCACATCCGTGGTTACCGTACTTGGTAGAGCAGTCAACAAGGTTCTGTTCACTGAGTGACACCAGTTTACCGGTCTTACGGAAATGTTGACCTTCCAGAGAGCCAGTCTGCAATGCACACAGAGACATGTGCAGAAAGCCTACACGTTTCACAAGAATCATGCCCTAGTGGGCAAAAAATATTCAAGAAAATTCCCATTTTTGCAGTTTAAGAGGACCGAACACTACAATACAATGTAGATGCTGCAGCCTGCTCTTCCATGCCAAATTTCACTTTGATGAGTATAACATAACCTTCTTGCGGGACAAAAACAACCCACAAATGAACGAAATATCAGTTAGCCAGGAGGGCAATCCTGCAGATAAATATGTGTAAAATTTACCCTTTTATATTAATTTTTATAATGCAGAAGTAGCTGAAGAAACGACTGGATGCGACAAGTCGCAGAATAAAAAAATGGATATCTGCTGAGATTTTTGCAGCAATCAAGGAAAAGAGGGAAGCAAAGACAAGAACCGATATCAAGAACTGAAGGCTGAGGTACAGAGAAAGCTCAGAGTGGCATGAAGAAACACATCTTGATGCCTTTGAGATGGAAAGACTGAGATGAATTCTGCGGGTTTCATGGACAGCAAAAAACAAATGAGTGGGTTCTTAACAAACCTGGCGTAAAGAGGGATGGTATGGTATTGTAGGGTCTAACGTCCCACTTGACACATTATAGGTCATTTTGGAGATGATTTTACAGGTCAGATGACCCAACCTACAGTGTAATAGCACTGAAGGACGCTAGTCTTCCAGGTCAAGAGCTAATCCCACAGGCTGAGCACACTAAAAGGTAAAGAAAAGATGTAATCAAAAATTTTTTCTACATATAGCACCAAGTACACCGAAGACACAGAGGTGCTCGGAAGACAGCTAAGCCGGACAAGATCAAAGCCCGATCCAGTCGACCGTGTACAAACTGCTCATTATATAGGTGTGCATATGACGTGCACAATTATGATGCACAACAGCACAGAGCTGGTCAAATAATCTCCCCTCTTACCCTCCAGACAATCACCATAGCTCAGACGTTGTCTGTTGGAGGGGAGGGGAAGAGTAAAGAGGGAACTAGGGAACTGTTAGACACTATCAAAGCAAGGAAGCTAGCATACTCTGGTCACAGC
>Ga0209363_1001379_pt1 | contig 11564 bp, 6 predicted proteins | sample WorMetexBAHAMAS3_FD_187385 | JGI IMG/M metagenome (GOLD analysis project Ga0209363, IMG submission 187385) | Marine gutless worms symbiont microbial communities from Max Planck institute for Marine Microbiology, Germany - Inanidrilus exumae... | ecosystem: Host-associated > Annelida > Digestive... | reverse complement strand
ATTTCTCCCCTTAAAGGTATCTGTAAGTGCTCTGCCTTGGTACCTTACGGTTGTCACTTACATGTATACTGCAATTAGCTGTGCAGCCTGTGCTTTGTCATTGTGCAACTGTGAACCATTTAAATAAAAAATAAATAATTGGTTGCATGTGGTCTAGGTCAGGTGACAATGTGGTGGATTTGCCCAACGACTGAGCGACTGACCTTAAGTCGGAGTTTGAAGGTACTGTCTGACGGCGGGCGCTTGACATAGAGACAGCCACGTTTGACGACATCTCCGTCACGTGACACTGACACGGTTGTCAAAGCCGGCGTCGACGAACTCAGAGCAGCAATGCTGAATCTTTTCATTGCGCCACTTTTATACACTGCCTTGTCGACCTATAGCTGTCTCGTTCCAACGAACAACGTGCATTCGACTTGCAATGACCAATATCTATAGCGTTCACTGTAAAGACTGGACGTTACGACTGCAGAGACCCTATGTATAACATCAAAAGCACAACGACTACGCTACACGTGACTCTACTGGTAGTCTACTGCGCGTAAAATGAGGATGATGCATCAGCTGGACTGGACAGGCCAATAGTTTACACCCTATACGTAGCAGCACGAGGCCAAGCTGGCAGAGCCAGCAGCAGCAGCAGCAGCAGAGCTCGGGTAAAGTGAAGTTACGGCCAGCATATTATACGGCCTGCCCGCCGCCTTGCCTGCCTCATTTGCAGTACCGGTAACAGCCATCTATCTACACCGTGTCCGGAAAAAGTACCGCTCTATATTTGCCTCTAGCTTTGCCAAATACTGACCAATTTTCCAAATTCCTTCACCGACAGAATTAGCAGGAAATTTGCTGTAAAGTGATAATGAAATATCATACCACCAATTAAATATGATATAGCGCCGGCGCTATATCATCTTTGCTACCACCACTCAAATGCGTCGCTACACTACCTTGTGAAATATTAATGTCAGAAAAACAGCAACAACCTGAAACGTGTACGGTGATTAACGATACCTGTATATCACAATTTAGTATAGCAACGTGATTTAGGAATGGTGGCATCTTTTACTAATACTTTCGTGTCCGGTATTCGTACAAAAAAACTAAAAAAACCTAAAAACCTAAAATCCTAAAAAACCTAAATACCGGTAACCTAAAACCTACAAACTTTTTTTCAAAAACCTAGTTTTTTCCAGCCCTGATAGGTTCCCTTTTGGTATTTTGAAGTACGTGTGTGATATCGTCGTAAACAAGGTTCACGTTCGCTATCTCATCTTCTGGTGAGCTTCTTGTCATTGAAGATATGCGAGCGGACAGACAGACAGACAGACACACAGACAGATCGCAATACTTTGCAACTCTCCCGGCGATTTTCTCAGAGCCTCACAGGCTCACAGCAGCCACTCTTACTTATTTACAAAACAAATGGTTAGCTGTGACTAATGGTTAGTGTCATATTTGACTATATATTTATGATGTATCCTGTGGATGTATCTGTAGGGAGAATAGAATCAAAGACTTATTAAATATTCTAGAGAATATTTAATATCTTTCATAGAATATTAATGGGTTAGTGCAATTCATCCGGGTGATTTGACATCTTATGATGGCGTCCGGTAAGTGTTGTGTTTGTTTTGTGACAACGTTAAATTGCTGCGTAATGTTGGAGGCGTGATCGTAAGGACATGCTGAAACTGTGCCGTATGCCGTACCAGCAGATCCTTCAACATGTAGCGGATAAGATATCGGTATTAGATAGTACGCGCTGGTAACACGTAATGGAATGCGTTCTCACATGTGACCGCACATGCGCGGCTTGCTGTCCATACGGTGAACTATTTCCTGGAATTTGTTGAAAGTATAGCCATAACGAGCTATGCTTTCAACAAATTCAAGGAAACATTTCACCGTATAAGCTGATCGTTATTCATATCGCCTGTAAACTACGACGCCACCACAGACCATAAAGGCCTTAACTAAAACATGCCGAGACGACGCCGGGACGGGACACATGAAGTTTAGCGGTACTCATAGGAAATGCATTGAATATTTAACGGCATTGGTACCTATAATTGCTGAAAATTAAACAGTGAGTGAATGGACGTGTTATGAAGTTTAGAGGTACGTATTGTAATGCACAGTATTGGTATTTACGGTTGTTTTTTTAAATACTTTATTAGACATTTATTTCGCAAATGTAATGGTTCCTTTGCTGGGGAGGGGGCTTTGCCCCCTTCCTAGACTCAACCCCCATTTGTAATGACACAAATTAACGAAATAAAGTGAAATAGATTGCACGAAAGTTTTCTATGCATTTCCAATGAGTACCGCTAATCTTCACTCTAGCCGCCGGGACAGTATAACAGGTAGGAACACCGGCAGTCGAGTAAATGAATAAGGAAGAGGCTATATTTACGGCGCCGTAAAGAGACATGGCGAGACTATGTTTACGGCAACACATTTAGCAGATGGCGATACATAACGTAACCATATTATTTCGGCAAACAAGTCAAACTAAACTGACCATAACTGTAACACTAACCCTAACCGACACAGTAACCGTAATATTTATGCGCACACCATTGACACCGATAAAAAGGTTTTACCGCATTAATAAAAGGAATTTTTCGCGGAGGTGTGTAGCAGGGTTTGTGGGTGGGGCATTTTTTGCGGTCTGCCTAAAAATTAAAATCCACAAAGTCCACGAAATCCAATCAAATGCAACGTCGGCTAAATATCAAATCCACGAAATCTGTAAACTGTATGAAATCCACCTGCCGAAACATAGAAATCCACAACACTTGAGCATATACAAAATCCACTGTCTAAAAGTCAAAATCAACAGGACTGATTTATGGCATATGATCAGCAAGTTGAAGTGTAGATGTGATTTTATGCAAGGTCGGTGCTAGCGGTAAATCAGCGATTTGTTCATAAGCGCCCAAAAATTGCTAGGGATAAATTGGCGATTTTTGCTGTATAAAAAGTGCTAGAGGTAAATGGGCACAGATGGCTCCATGTGTCTCAACCCTAATCCTAACACTAATCCTAACCTTAACCTCAACCGTGAACCTCACCTAAAACCTAGATTTGCGTTTAAAAGTGAAACACCGAAAACAAGCAGCTAACATACAAATAACAGAAAATTTTCGCACAGGGTTTGCGGGCCGTGCCGGGGTCGGCCAGATAAATTTTCTGGCACGGTCTCGTACTCACATTGATAAATAATATAATTCAGCTGTCTGAACTAACTCCGAATATTGGGGTGAAAAAATTGAAATTGAATTGACATTGAATTATTCCCTTTGAAAAGTCAAATTGAAATCGAATCGAGAAGAAAAAAAACGCAATCGTCACATAACTAATAATAATGTGGTTATTAATTGGTGATGTGGGTGGTTAATAATACGTTATTGAAGGAGAAATTGGTACATAATTTTTATTATCAGATGTCATGTTACTTGAAGGGATTTCAGATGACACAAAGTATTGCACAGTCTGTGGTGGCTGAGGCGAATGTTAGACAATGCCGTTGAAAACGGCAGAGAAAGGTGGATATTGGTAATGTGCTGTAGACTGTGCAGTGTGCGTTTCGTTTTATGTAGCCAAAAAGACTAAGAATAAAAAGAAGCAGGTGCTGAGTCTTGGAGAGTTTCTTGGTGAAGATGCAGGAAATGTCGTGACAACCACATCATCCAGTTGGGCAGATGAAGTGGAACAGCAGGCTGATGGTTAGTCTTTGTCAGTATTGCAGTTTTTAATAGGTGGTGATAATATCAGCATTTAGTGTACTTTTCCCTTGCAAATCTTTATTTAAAAATCTCACATCTATTTGCTAATCCTTCGACTCAACTCCTGAGGGGTCATGTCTCCAGTTACCTCGCATTGTTGTCAATGAGTGACCTCCAGTGACCACTTAGGTTTACTCGTGCCACTGGGAAACCTTTCCAGGTCCATTGTTGTGGAAAAAGTGGTGGAATGGTGGATATTGCTTAGGTTGTAATGACCAACAAAAATATGCGAAATTGAGCTATCTTTTTAGTTGTTATATGCTGTTACGCAAAATGGCGATTTTTATTCCGATTCGAGTGTAGAAAAAAATAGTGATTTTGATCTCAATTTTAAAAATCGTAACAGCACTATAGAGAACACCATTGAACCCTGTTTTTCGTGCCCAGGATTATCTCGCTGTTCCTCGTGTGCATAGAAATTATTTGAAATAATTCTTTGGTGGAAAGTTGACTAACCCGACTGAGCTTTGAACCCGGTTCCTGCAGTTTGGATTCTTAAATTAGGGGGCAATACCTAAAGCTTATCGGGGCCACATTTTTGATTTTTGTCCTAGTTTTTGTGTAACGTGACTTGAAGTTGGCAGTAAGTAGGAGTCGACCGCCAGTCCTGTACGAGGCTAATTTTTGTTTATGTTAAAATAGTGTTACTTAAAAAATCTGATACTGCGTGTCTGATCTGTTCGCAGATTGGGTTCAATTTCGGTCTGTCAGGATCGGCTGTAGTTCTTTGTCAGAACTCAAATTGGCCTGCACTCTAAAACAGTGCAGGATGGTTAGATCTTCTAAATTTAGTGGCTATACTTATATCATGTACAGCATTCTGCTGTAGGCTGTGGTCGCAGAGATACACTTTTCACATGTATGTACACCCTTTGTCTGTGATAGGCTGGTAGTACTGCAAGCGTTGATTACAGCAGGCTGCATGGGCCTGCAGGTGCAGCTGTTCATACGGTGTTGTGTTAGCTTAAGCTCGCTTGTTTTACAGTTCAGTGATTTATTCCTGCTCTTTTGTCAGCTATTTATTGCACTAATACTAGAAGTTATGTCAACTTACGCGGTGATATGCCTGGATTTTTAAATTTAAACGTGATGTGTATGCAGTTGATGATACAGATTATGGAGCTGCACCTAAAATGGTTATCAACCGTGCAGTGTTGCCAACGGCACCAAGGGCCTCACGTGGTGCTAATGTTGATATGAGCCTAGTGCCGAATGAGCCACCATTTACTGCATATATTGGCAACTTGCCTTTTGAAGCTTCTGCTGAAGATGTGGAAACCTTTTTTAAAGGTTTAAAAGTATGTATATATTGCATTGTTAGTGAATTTCTGTTATTTCATATGACTGTGGGACTTAGCTCATGCACTGGTTCCTAAGTGGCTGTTGAAACTTTGTTCTTACTCGTTTTTATGCCTTCTCCACCCGACTGTCATCAAAGGCATTATGTTTTTAGGCTGTGTGTACGTACGTTCGTCCAGTCAGATATTGTTACCACGATATATCATGAATGGCTTTAACAAATGTGGTAAAACTGATGGGGAATATTTACTAGTCCATATTGATGACCCGATTAGACTTTGGAGGTCAAAGGTCAAGGTCACAGCAGGCCCAAGTATGTGGTGGTGACTGGCGAAGGCATGTCATTGAAGTCCATTTGCTTGTTTTGTTACAAAATGCCAACTACTGTGATTCTGCATAAATTGCACTGGCTATCTGATTGCTACATGTACATCTCACCTACAAGTTATCACTCATGGTCTAGAAAGTTTCATGGTCTTCATTGTCACTGTTACTAGGGTAATGGTGTACATTGCCGAAGAAACAAATATATTTTGATGGACATAGGAAAGTGAAGTTAATTTAGCGTTAATAGGACTTAGGTCAAGGAAGTATATAGAGTTAACGGTGGGATTGCACACCGCGGGCGAAGTCTTATATCTATGATTGTTGTGTCGTTATTATTATTATGTGCATCCCTTGGTATTTTATCTTGAACTTGTGTATTAATAAAGGAATATGTAACCATGAGCCTTGCACAAGGGCTCCGGGGCAGTAATGCGCTGTGATTCGTGTGTCGATTTTGGCGCTATATAAGTTGTTTGTTTGTTTTTGTGTTTACTTGACTTTATTCCTCACTTTCTACATTTCTTACTTTTTTCTTACTTATGCTTTCTTATTTATTTACTTCTTTAGTGGTTTACGTTTTGACTTATCTGTCTACTATCTACTCTTTCCAGAATAGACCCATTCCATTTCCAAGCCAGAGGTCGTAGGAGGCGACCAAACCTGGCTTTAGTTTTTAGGTCGTCTCTTCTGAGTCGACCTAATATAGTGGGTCTCAAATGTCCGTGCATACAAGTACGTTCGTACGTACGTACGTGCATACACAATAAGTTTCTTCGATTTCAGTTAAATTTGGCTTGTATGTAGCGGTCGATTAGTGATGCACGACGGTATGCAGTATGACCCGATACAAGGTTAAGGTCACGAGCCCTTGAAAGTTGGAAATCGTATTTTCAACCCAATACAAGGTTAAGGTCACGAGCCCTTGAAAGTTGGAAATCCTATTTTCAACAGCTATCTCCTCTGCCATTTACAATGGGAGCTGGCAACTGACCATTGATTCTTAAACTGGGGCACAATATCTAAATTTGATCGGGTCATATTTCTGATATTTGTCCTTGTTTTTGTGTCACATGACTTTGAATGAACTTGGCAGAAACGTGGGTTGTGAAGAGTTGACCGTCAGTCCCACACGGGACTAATTTTTTGGTTAATCTTATTTTATAGTATATTTTGTTACAGATGCATGTTTGCTTTTGCTGTGTTTTTTTGTTTTTCAGTACTATGTCAAGAGATTGGCTCTGAAGAGCATCTCTGAAATGACCTTTTTGTGTCGTGTGGGATGTAAAATCTTAATCAATCAATCAATCAATTGACACAAGTTCAAGCTAAAGTTATTGTATCAAATGAAATAAACTTATCATCTGGAAAAAACTGACGTGCAAAATCCTGGGGACTCTAGTTTTCTGATGCCGCAGCTGTTGACAAAACTACAATGAGTTCACCCGCAACACAGGCGTCAAACAGATGCGATTTTCTACCATGGTGCAAAGTAGGGACATAGTTACTATGGAAGGCTAATAAGAACTCGTATGTGCTTTGTCGGATGGTGACATTGACCTTGGGTAACCCGCAGCGCAGCTCACCCCTATTTTTAAGTTATTGTTCTTCATATCTCTGGAATATCTGAAGCTGGGGTTGTCAAATTTTGTACATAGGTAGGCTATATCGTGTGTTAACCCGTAATGGGCGTGGTCATGTGATCTATTTTTAGGCCAGATCACATGTACTCGGTGCATAAGATGCGCACCTATTGCTACAGACTGAGTAATGTGGTCTTGTGTCTGTTGGTCACATTTGTGAGCCCTGCAAAAACAGCTGAACCGATTTAGATGCCGATTGGAGGGTAGACTTTGGTGGGCCCGAGGCACCACTGGAATGGGAAATTTTTGTAGTTGTCTGCCCCATTGAAAAGAACCAAAAACAACAAAATAGCCAAAGAAGCAAATTGATGTGCGAAATCACACACGAGCAGAAACGAAAACCCCGATCTGATATCTGATCTGCATAAATTTTGCAGGTTGGTAGGTATCCAAACGTAATCACCTTATGCAAATTTTTATGTCAATTAGTTAAGTGATTTTGGACATATGTGGCCAAATTTTGACCTTTTCCACTGAGTTTGATTGTCGTTGTATGAGTCAATTTTCTTTTTGTTGTAGGTGATAAGTGTACGGCTGCCTTCAGATAGCGGGCGAGCAAAAGGCTTTGGATATGCTGAATTTGAAGATCGCAATTCTTTGCTGGAAGCTCTTAGTTTTAACGAAGCTGTGAGTTTCAACTGTTTTTACTGCATTAGTACCTTGACTATTTTTTGTTACTAATACTACACTATGCGGGCAGTTTTCACACAGACAGTAAGGCCCGTTGTTTACATGTAGTCCCATTTTAGCATTTTGAGAGTTGATAAAATTAAGCCTTACTGTGCTATTGTATAAACTGGATGGCTGTTGAAAGTAATCAGTCAGTTGGAAAACTATTAATGCAGATAAGTAAGTAAGTAAGTAAGTAAGTTTATTCAAACAGACTGGCAGCTTTGCAGCTGAATAGATAAATACAATACAATGATAAAAGGAACAATATGCACAATTAGATCTATAGACAACGATAAAAGAATAGAACTCTAATAAAGACAGTGATGAAATTAAAAATAAAAATGAAAATGCAAAAATAAAAGTGCACGGAACATAGTGCTGTGGATAATGTAAAAATGACTGGCAAAGGCCGAGAAAATAATAGAGCAACTAGATTTACTGATAATGGTTGAGAGCATATTGGATGAAGGAACAGTAGCATTGGGTACAGGTATGGACGTTTGGGAAAGTTTGAGAAGATCTAAGCCTTGAGGTTATAGCCGTGGATCTAGGGGGAGGGAGGAGGCTGTGGAGACAGGAGGCTGGATCCAAAATGTTATGGAAAAAATCACGAGAAAGTAAGCAGATCGCGATTTGGACGTCATTGGTACCTGGGCTGAGCACTGCACCATCTCTTATGGCTTTTTGGCATAGATTTTTTTATGGGCCTCTTTATTGTACATGCTTTTACCAGTATAACTCTGCTAATGTGTGTTAATTCTATGCCAAATTTTTGTTCTTAATCTTCAGATTATGCTACATGAAATGCCATTGTTACTGTTTAGTGACTGATGTTTTTCTTTGTTTATGTATCGTTTGATGAAGTTGCTGACACGAGAATCTGGACGCATTTTGCTGTTAAACAGTCAGTGACCTGAATCTTGTTAAGTACCGAGTTTTGTCGACTGTAGGAAAAGGTTTATTTGACACCAAAGTAAGGACATTGATGGGTTGCTACATTAATCATGCTGTAATTATTGTGAGCAACAAATAACAACTCAGCCATGTTATCTTTCAGCAGTGCTGACAGGTGATAGAATAGTCAAACACGATGCCGTTCTTCACAAGAACAAAAAGATATCTAGTGGTACGCTTTTTGCTCCTTACTTGAACCTAAACATGCTTGATAATTGGTTGATTTAATATGGCATGCTGAGCTGCAGTGTGTTGTTGGCAGATGATGAGGGGCAGACAGATTCGTGTTGATCTTGCAAGTCACAGTCAAGGTTTGTTTACGTGTTCTGTGGCGTCATTTGATGAGGAGCTCATTTAATTTCATCATATCAAGTTTGGTTTTCAACTGTGACTTTTCTTACTTACATTGAGCTTGCTTATGATATAGTTTTTGGCAGATAATTTAGCCAAGTTCAGGGTTCCCACAAACCTGGAAAACCTGGAATTGTCAGGAATTTTGTAAACCTGGAAAAGTCAGGGAATTGTCGATATGGTCAGGGAATTTTTTTTTATGAGATGTCGCATTTTTGTACTAACTTGTATAAACTATGTTACCAGACTGTTTTTGTGTAATCAACATTTTTAGTTACTGTTGTGGAAAGCTCCGCGAAATGCCTGGAAATACTTTAAAGTTATCTGGAAAAGTCAGGGAATTTTATTTTGCCTAACCTGTGGGAACCCTGGAGTTCCATGCGCCAGTTCGTGAAATTCTGTAATTTGCTGCAGGGAAAATTTTGCAGCTCATTGCAGCTACTTGTTTGTGGGTAAACTGAGTAGCTTCTTCACAAAGAGGTGTGATAAATCAGACTGATGTGTGATGAATGATAATAATGAGGTCGATTGTTCGTTTGTTTTTTGCGGGCAGGGGTCCAGCCTACTCTGGACCCCAGCGCTGAGACCATATAGCGGTCCAGTGCACTTGCCCAGGAAGAGGAAGGGAATTGATTGGTGTGTGCGGTGTGTGTTAGTGATGAATGAGGTCAGGTGGATATGATGTACAAGTTATCTGTAGTTCAGTGTTGAAAGGTGTCATGGGAACAGCTCTCGAATGCGTTTTGGAGATAAGTCTATAGACACAAATGACATAGAACAACAATAAAACAGAACAGTGAGTGCATAAAGTCGGAATTAACAGGATATGGCGCGGGAAACGGGACTGAAAAGAAGAGTTTAACATCAGTGGATGCTAATACAAGTCTCCGCTATCACTGTTAGATTTGGTCGCTTGTCCTTGAAATAAACGTGTGCAAGAATGTGACACCAGTCACTGAAAATTTTATCAAATTCTGCAAAATTCCACAGAAGTGTGGAAATTCTGCTACAAAGGGTAAATTCTGCAGCTTGAAATTATACGGCCTATGGAACACCAGGCCTTGCAAGCTTGCATTGATGATGGTACTTCGTATTACTAGTATTGTTACGATTACTTTCAGTTTATACTTAACTAGTCTTATTTTCTGCGGCCACACCTGTTTCGGCTATGTCAGATGGTGGACATTTGACAATTGACATTGGTGTAGTAGGAATACTGGATGTCTGTCCTGTCACTTAAGTGTCACTGCCACCGTGCCAGAAGAGTAATGTCATTGGACTATTGAAATAGTTCTTAGTAGTTTGTGAAAATTACGACGTAACAGTAAAGGTAGAGGTTTATGAACTGTGACTTGTGACCAGCAGCACCTTGCAGTTTCGGAAGTTGTAGGCGATTCGGCACTGGTACTGCATTGATGAAGAGCACGGTTCATCCTAATGAGTTAGTCTTGTTTGCATGGACATTGCTGGACATGGGTCCTCGATGCAGAATGCAGACATAGCACCAGCCTGTTCAGCCTTGCCGACACTGCGTGAGCTGCGTAAGTGAACGGCTGATATCTGCAGTGATTGACGTGTGCTCAGACCGTGAGAGGCGTGATGGTGATCGTGAGTTCCGCAGTCGAGATGACGGTGAAGACAAAACTCTCGGTGACTGGCGGAGAAAACCCGACGTTACGGGTCGCGATAGACGAGGTGTGCATTTGTTTTTTTGTGTTGCTTATCTCGTTATTCTCTGTTGGTAATGCGCACCTTTACGTTTATTTTTGCGGAGCCCTTGAAATTTCGCACGTACTGTTTTGATATTCGTATTAGTCGTTAATGCACATTTAGTACTGGCCCATTAGGCGGGCCATTAACAAATCACAAAATGGGTAATTTTGAAATAGCATTGCAGTTTCGTAAGAGTTCCTTTCCTGACTGGCCTAGTGTGTTTATCTAGGTTTTGTCTTTTGTGTGTTCTTTCATGTTAGGTCATTTTGCTCATGTATTGCTTGCTTTTGTTGTGTTGGGTTTAGTTTCTGTAGTACTTAGCCAAGTGATTGGCTGGGAAGAACGTCTCCAAAATCCCCTATTTTGTGTCGAGTGGGACGTAAAACCTTAACTCGATCAGACAATCCAGATTGGCCAATTGGTGGGTTAACCTTACATCTGTCAGTTGGCCATTCAGTGACCAGTGACTTGACTTTATTATCGGCGAGTTGATCATTTATTGAGTTGATTTGTGAGTTGACTTTTGCTGTGGATGAGTTGATCAGTCAGCAAGCTGTCTGATGTAAGACCTAATTAATGCAGCATATAAAGTGAGGCTATATTTTGGTTTAAGACCAAAGTTTAAGACTAAACGTACCACTTAGACCAAAGTTAGAGACTAAAATTTGGTCTCAAACTAAACGTAATCTCGGCAGTCTGTCTCAAACCAGACAACTGTAATGCATTCAGATAGGCATTTATCGTTAATCCCTTAGAGTTAAGACTTTTGTCTAAAACTGGTGCCGGAGCAGATGCAGTTTCATTTTAAGCACATAAC